>Ga0209604_1000055_pt1 | contig 96803 bp, 106 predicted proteins | sample AD_UKC097_MetaG_FD_184405 | JGI IMG/M metagenome (GOLD analysis project Ga0209604, IMG submission 184405) | Active sludge microbial communities of municipal wastewater-treating anaerobic digesters from USA - AD_UKC097_MetaG (SPAdes) (version 2) | ecosystem: Engineered > Bioreactor > Anaerobic >...
GATACCCTTTTTTAGATAAACGTCGTTTGTATTATGGCACGTGCGAGGGTTGCCGAGCCAGGTCAAAGGCGCGGGCTTGAGGGGTCCGTCTCGTAGGAGTTCTAGGGTTCAAATCCCTTCCCTCGCACTTGGTAAAAAGTGCTCCATTTTAATAGCTAAATCGAAAAAATAGCACGCTTTCGTTACATCATCTGATTTTCTCCTGCCCACGATAAGGCATCCGTTTCGAATTGCAATAGTGGCTATAGAAAGATTATGGGATATCACGAGTAACTGGGATTGCGATGAACAGGGGTATCCTATTCCTATTTCTCTCAATGTTCCTGGCCCTCAGCACCTCCGGGTGCATCTCGGATTTCCCTCCCTCGATACAGACCTCCCCACAGGTTACCCCTGGAGGAGATATCCCCGTTCCCCCGGCAACCGATCAGACCATTGAGGTCCCCGGCCCTGGGACCTCGAATTATTCGATTCCCGTCCTGCTTACCGATCTCGATTGGGAGCTTGCAAGAGGGTGCGGGTGGACAGCGGAAAATCTTTCACAAAGTGCATCGCTCTTCATGGATGATTGCCGGATTCAGCAGTTGATCCGTGACGGATGGGAGATAACCGGGATCGGTTATGATATGAACCTGATTGGGAGCCGGTGCCGCCGATCGACGCATCCGGAAGCGAATGAATCTTGCGACTGGTGCCTTGATTCGGGACCGACACTATCCCTCAGTTTCCGCGGTATTACCACGGTGTATCTCGCGCATCCGACTGAAAAGACGGTGAATCACTACATCGCCGACAGGCAGGGAAATACTCATGTCATACAGACAAAGGATTCAGAGATCATGATGGTCCGCAATGGTACTGTTCTGTATACATTCCACCACTGCTAGGAGCGCGTCATCTGATCGGGCTGCATCATACGTTCCCGTCCATGGCCAGAGTCTGAATTGGAATAGTATAATCCTCTTCGTGGTATCCTGCTCGAAAAATGATGGCACCGGTGACCAGGTATTCAAAATTCAATCGCTCTTTCAGCCAGCGGACCTCATCCATGAAAAAGCATGGGAGGATGCATTCAGAAACCGGTCTGCAATTGTTCTGCAAATTTTTTCGCTTTCCGGAAGATACTGCCTGCTTTGTGCAAGGAGGGATTCCTGCGTTTGAGATGGCAGGAAGGAGATCCAGTCTTGTATCATTTCGAGAGTGAGTTCAGGATGGAATTGGAGGCCTAGTGCACTGCCGATACAGATAGCCTGGTTCAGCACCTCTTCTCCACAGAATACCAACATCCCCGGTTCCGGAATGTCAAACGTCTCTCCATGCATCTGGAACACATTGAACCTGCCGGGTAATTCAGGAAACAATTCATCTTCGATTGCATTCACTGATGACCATCCCAGTTCTTTTTTGCAGGGATACACTGGCGCTCCGAAAGAAGATGCAATCAATTGTGCACCGAGGCAGATACCAAGAACCGGCCGTCCCTTTGCTACCCACTCCCGGATGATCTGCTTCTCTGATATCAGCCAGGGAAACTCCTGTTCATCATTGACACTCATCGAGCCGCCCATGATGATCAGGTGGGTTGCGTGAAGGGGAGGTACTTCGTTTGTCTCATAGAGAGGGACTTGTATCAGTTCCATCCCACGTTCACGGATATGTTCTGTAAAAAGACCGCCTGGTTCATTGCGTTCGTGCTGAAGTATAGCTACACTCGGCTTGTCTATAATCATCCCATCCTAACCATTATTCAGCATCTTAAGAAGAATAATGATCCAATAATAATCGTTCTTGTCATGAACCATCCGCCGCCACATTCCTTTTCCCGGTCCCCTGTCAAGGAGGTCTGCTGTCGTTGTATGCGCACATCAGGCGCTGAAGCACTGTCACTGACAATTCCTCCGCCCTATCCGGGCTGGCCGCATATCAGGGAAAAAATAAAGGACATGGTCATGGGGGCAGGAGAGATCTCCCACATCAATGGGTGTATGCTCAGATATAGCGACCTGCTACCTGTCGCTGGCGGAAAAAACCTTCCCGGAACCGAAGAAATCGCACACCTGCTCTCCGGGAGATTTCATTGTTCCTTCGATAATACACAGAATGAAATCCTGCTCATCGAGACAATGATCCCACACACCATAGGGTCAGTCCATTCCATTCATGACAGCCCTGGAAAACCCGGATGGACCCTGATCTTCACTATGAACACAGAAAGACCGGCCAGATTTAATACCGTTAGCAGTGTATTGAATTGGTTTGATGATGCCCGGGCAGGGATCCATGAGATATTCGACCTTATTGTTCCTGAGGAGATCGTGCAGGCGCTCGAGTGATGCTCTATGACACCCCACGCTCCCCGATATAAAGCATCGATCCTTCAGAGTGGATTTTGAGTCCGGGAAAACCCGGACCGTTAATCTCCACTGTAGCTTTACTGTGCTATCCTATTGTAAATCGAACATCTCTTTAAAAATATTGTGAAATGAAGAACGGTTCCAAATCCAATCAAGATACGCTGGCCGGGTCCAGTTTGAGTCAGGGTATCCGGGCTGAATCCTGGTTACTTCAGGGTAGGGAGGACGGGTCCAGTTTGAGTCAGGGTATCCGGGCTGAATCCTGGTTACTTCAGGGTATGGGGGACGAGTCCAGTTTGAGTCAGGGTATCCGGGCTGAATCCTGGTTACTTCAGGGTATGGGGGACGAGTCCAGCTGCCATCTGTAACATCAACCAAGGTTACAAAGATATCCTTGGTCTCGTCTTTTGCAGGATAAGTGGGGAGAGCCTCGTTGACGGTGACATACCCTGCTTTAGAGACAGAATATCGATGGTAGGGCGTTGCAGTAAGGTAGATTTTCACTAGGAGCGTTCCATTTATGATATCTCCTTTATAGTCTTCATCAAAGTAGACTTTAGCGCCCTCAACGTTACAATGAATGAGGTAATACCCTTTATCCCCTCCAACCATTGGAATAACCTGGATATAATCATTCTTGACGATGGTATCCTCGCCAGCAGCATTGGTTACGGTCAATGAAACATTGTATGTGCCGTAATTGGTGTAGGTGTGGACTGGATTCTGTAGAGTGGAGTTGGCACTGTCGCCGAAGTCCCATGCCCAAGACGTTGGCTCATTGGTGGAGATATCGGTGAACTGGACAGTCAAGTTTGCCGATCCAGATGTGGCGTTTGCGGTGAAGTTGGCGACAGGAGCTTCAACTTCCCCTTCAACAAGGAACTGAATCTTCGTGTAGGTATCGTCAACCGTCGAGTTGTCGAGGGCAACGGTGAGTGCGTTTGCCGCATCAGATCCCTGCAGGCTGCCTGGTCCCTCAAGGGTGAAGAGGATGTTATCCTTTGTTGGATCGGGATACGGTCCTACAACATAGCGGTAGGTATAACCTTCGGCTGCCTGTGGATAAACATCTAGCTCATCGTTGTTCGTCGGGTGCTGTACAATAGCGAAGTACTGGCCACTGGGCATTCCTGATGTCATGCCACCATCGATTTCGTATTCGAAGGTGCCATCATCATTAACACCTTCAGTGTTATAAGCAACAAAGTTCTGACCAATAACCCAGATTGCTACTCCCTGTGAGGGATCGCCTTCTGCAACTCCACGGATAAAGAGAGGCTCTCCTTGTTCTACCGTGGTTTTAGAGACCTGTGCGGTGACGAATGGAGCATTGAGTATAATCGAGACATTGCCAAAAAGAGCATTATCAAGCTGGTTCTTGTCGTTCGGTGCTTCAACGGCATAAATCGTGTAGTTCCCCGGGTTGAGGGTAATCCCTTTTGTATTCCAATTATATGCCCACGTGTTATCATCGAAAACTTCAACAATGGTGAATAGCGGAGGGGCCACAAATGGATTTACAGCAGTCTGCGGACTGGTCATGAGTCCCCCATTTGTAGGCAGGTCGGGGCCGATAATGAAGAGATACACGTTGCCTGTCTCGGAGTTGATTCCAGAGAATTTTACCTCCTGCCCGAGGAAGTAGTTCTGGTCGCCTGCTGCAACAATGGTCACGATTCCCTTCTCAACCTCTACTTTGACCTCGTCCGATTTATACTGGCCATTGAAATTATTCTCGACACGAATGGTGTATATATTGTCCTTGGTATTTTGCGTAGTCCTGAATCCGATTGTACGGACTCCGCTTGATGAGGTCTTGATCTTTGCATAGTAGGAAACGCCGTTGTCTGGTGCAGCGGGGACGTCCTGCATGATGGTTTTGCCCTCACCGCCCTCATAGACGTAGGAACCGATGTTATAAGGTCCCGCAACAGGGTCGTTCGCGACATTGTCCTGGCTCGCCGTCATGAGTGGCGGCTGATCTCCCATTCCGCCGGTCATTGAGCCGGTCCCCTTGACCCATACGTAATAGAACTCGTCAGTCCTACCCGTAACGGTCACAGAGAACTGGTTGCCGCGAACAACGGTATCCTTGCTAGCCTCAATCTTCACGGTATCGCTAGAGATCGCAATTGTCTTGAGTGAAGTCACGGTCTTACCGGTATAGTCCTTGCCATCGGGTGCCTTGTAGTTGTCCTTAATTTTATTGAGGTTGAGTTCGGCACTCACTGTGTATATACCAGTATTGTATAGAGGAAACCCTGCATCATCTTTAGCAGCGGTATCCCATCCGACAGTGGTGTTCCCAGCAGGTACTGCCCAGTACCAAAGCGACTGGGTAATCGCCTGGCCAGTAAGGCTCTTCATGACGTTGGCCGGAGTCTCCAATGCGGTGTAGGTTGCACCATCAGCGGTCTTCACCTTGATGTTGACGAATCCCTCACCAGCATAGCTGGGCCTGTTGACCACAGAGTAAACATTGGTCTCGACCCTGAAGTTTTCGACATTTCCTTCTGGAATCTGCTTTCCGGTGACATCCTTGTTGGCGTTCTGGTCCCATACCTTAATGTCGAGGTTGGGGTCAACAACATTGATTGCAACTACGCCTAACGTTATACCCCCATCCCATACAAACCAGTTACCGGTCCTGCCGACGAAGTCAGCAGGTGCAATATAGAAGGTTGTGGGATTGCCCACAGCTACAATGTAGTTTGGTGCATCCGCCCATGGATTGGCACCGGATACAAACCATGCAATCTGGGTGAAATTCCCAACGGCTGCGGTTACATCCAGGCCTTCTTCACCAATAAACACATCTCCGCCCTGGGCGATCTGGTTGATCGCGGCGGATGCTGGGAGCACCAGCAGGGACAAGGTAATCAGGGCAACTAGAACGGCAGTTACCCGTATGCGTTTCCTCTCTATCGTCAATTCCATAAGTGCCACCTTATGATAAGGACCATATTTGAGTTTCCTATATATAAACTTGGATGAAAATCCTGAAATTGTGATATCCCGAAACACTGTAAGGCGGAAGGTGAAGACGGATGAATCGAAAATCATCAGTGAGATCAGAAAAATTGAGTGAATCGATTCTGGAATTGGCTATGTGATATACGAAGGTATTAGATACGTATCTTTCATTTCATGCGATACAAAATGACACAGAAGAGATATCTCCTGTTTTCCAATCCTGCTGATTTTCCAGTCAGGCTAAGGTAGATGGCCTACTGCGTTTCTGTTTCAATTATCTTTTACAAAATGTTCCCGGTTATTCTCACTAAGTAATGGAGGAGGGAGGAGTCTGACCTGAAAGATAGGCAGGTAAAACTGCTCCACTCACACCAGCGGCTTCGGGAGCGTGTCCGATCCAAACGGCAGCTCTGCACCCGTCACAAGGAACTGTCCCTTCGTATCGATCACTTTCCGAAGGATCAGCTCTTTTGCCTTCTGGGTCATGGCAAAGACAGGGACGGATGATCCGGCCTGCAGGAGGGCTCTCTCTCCGGCAACCTCCCTGACTGCACGGGAAGCACATGCCGTCACGATATCCGCGTAGTCCGCGAAGAGCAGGGCTTCTTCATCGGTGATTCCGGTAGTGTGGACGGCAATGATGAATGCATCAGGAAACTCTGCACGGATGTTCGGGGCATCATTGGCACGGGCAATCGTGACGGCAACCTTTGAGTATCCGGCCTCATAGGCAATCCGGGTCCCTTTCACCTGGTCCATCCGGGCATCCTTCGTGAAGGGGACGATCCCCCCGTTCTCCTCAATCGCTGTAATGACAGGGGGGTAAGGGGTGGTACTCACGAGCCCGGACATCCTCCCCCCGATACCCTGCACGAGATCGGGCTTGGTGGCGATCACCGTTCCTGCTCCATCACAGGCGATGACCGCTGCATCGAACACTCCGGTTGACAATCCGTAGCTGATCAGTTCGGAGGCGCCAAACCCGACATACTCACCTGACATCAGGACTTTCCGGTCCGGTGTGCACATGCCGAATTTCCGGATCCGGTGGGCGATGTTTTCGCCCACTGCTTCAGGGGTTATCGGATGGACAGGCAGGGCAAACTTGCGGGCCAGCGGGCACTCACTGATCAGCGGGGGGCCTACTTCGACTACCGATCCGTTCCGGACGATGATCCTGCATCTTCCTATCGCCTCGATGACGTGCTCGTCAGGGTGTATGGTCATGAATAAGAGTCACCTGATATTGTGCATACTAATTGAAAGGGAGGGTAATTATCGGTTTCCTGGTGATCAATTATCCCTTTTTTTCCTGGAAGCAACGAGTATTCCAGCGAGCAGAAGGCACCCCAGCGGAATGAACGGGCTCAGCGGGGCCTCGGTCGTGGTCGGTATCACGGTTGTTTCCGGGACCGTGGTGGGCTCGGTGGTCGGGATGGTGGTGGGTTCTGTGGTTGGGATGATCTCGCGGTACGTATGCAGTGTCACGTTGTCGATGAAGCCGATCGCATTGTTCTCAAGCGTGTAATCCCCCTTGGTGGTGATCGCAAGCCTGTTCAGGGAGAGGAGATCCTGGCCGAGCGGGACATAGAATCCCCAGAGCAGTGCCTCTGTTGGATCTGTGACCTTGATATTGGCCTGCCTGAGCTGCTTGTTGTAGCGGACCTCGACATGGTAGGTGACATTCTCTTCATACTGCTTCGTGTCGCAGTCTTTCATATCACCACAGTACACGCTGTTAAGGCTCTTTGTCTCATAGATGTGGTTGTTCTGATCGATGACCTGGAGCCCCATCAGCCTTCCGTACTGCCCGTTATCAAAGACCGAAAGAACGCTTGCAGCCTTTGAGATGTCCATGTCGGTCGTGGTGAGCCCGAACCTGACCGCCCCTCCTTTCTGTATCGAGCTGACGTTGATATCATATTCAAGGGTGAAAGGCCCGTTGTCGAGATCGACCGGGATGAAGCTATAGCCATTGGTTCCCCCCTCTGTCTCGAAGTGATACGTCTGGTTTGCAACATCCCAGTAGTACCGCGAAGGATTGTTGGTGGTAAATCCCGGATCACTGGAAAAATCGGACGAGTAGACTAAAACCTCCTCCAGGGCAGCCGATACCGGCATCGCAACGAGAGTGCATGCGATCAGGAGCACTGAAACGCAGAATAGTGGGATTTTTTTCACGGGGCACCTCAGGAAAGATACTCTTCATCAGGATTGAATATAGCCTTTCCCTTCCTGTACTGCACGACGGGTAACGGTTAAAAAGGGACCGTGGTGGAGCGTTTTTCAGCACCAGTGGAAAGAGGAGAGTTCAGCAGCTGACGTGGGGGAGGACAGCAATCCTCCTGCTGTCTTGTAAGCACCTTTTACCGCTCATCAGTCCTCCCTGCATGGATCCTTGCCAGCGGGGATTTCCGGACGATGAAGCCCGAAAGGAACGTGGCACTGTCAGGGGACCAGCAGTCACCCCCGGAATATACCTCCCAATGCAGTTCCATGGACTGCCGCACGTGCCGCCCCAGCCCCACCTCAAGGATCTCAGTCGATCGGAGGAGATCGGCAGCATCCGTGTACTTTCGCTGGATCTCGACGACATACCGGCCGTTCTCGATGAAGGGTCCGCTGGAGAGACCGGGAATGTCCCCAGCACAATATTTCCCAAAAAATTTGTCTGCATTGGTCCGGTTCCAGAGGGGCGGTCCTCTATGCAGTCGTGCATTCGGGACCTTGTCGGCAGTCAGTTCAAAGAGGAGGAGACAGCGGTCTTCGAACATCTCGCAACCGGCTGAGTGTACCGCAAACCCGTTCCGCTCCAAAAGCCCCCGGACCGAGTCCATGCTCCGCCTCAGCTGGGGGACAACCACATCGGGGATGAAGGGAGGTGTGGCAAACGATATCGCATAGAGAAAGGTGCCCTTTACCTTAAGCCGGGAGACCAGTTCTTCACGGGTGCATGCCGGTCGCTCCGGAGGGAAGAAGAACAGACACGACGGATTTTCCAGGTAACCACGTGCCAGTTCCACGAACTCATACATCCGATCGAGGGATACCGCTGCCGAGACGTTTCTCCCCCCGTCCACCGGGTCGACCACCACGAGCGGCTCGGTGAAGTCCTTTGTCCGGTGCACTTCGAGATCGATCAGGGTCCCGGGTTTCCAATCGGCGGCAGCCTCGATAAGGGCGGAGAATCCCCCATAATGGAGGACCAGGAGCTCGCAGAGATATCCCGAGAACCCCTCGGTCATCTGGTCAGATCCGTAGACCCCTCCCCCCTTTGCAAACTGTTTTGCCAGCAACACGTCGTCCACGAGAGGGGTGATCCGTGCAGAGATATACCGGGTGTGAAACGGGGTCCGATCGACTGCTGATTGTATCGCCGACGCCGATTCCACCCGGAAACAGGGGACGAGATCCACATCGAATCCTTCGATGGTCGCACTGATGTAGGGGTGCTCCGCATACTTCTCGCAGTACCGTTCAGCCAGATCCTCGGCAATGCTCCGGGCGAGGAAGAGCCCCTGATCTTGCAGCTCCTCCCGGGAGAGGGAGGGATCAAAGAGCAGGAAGATATCGAGGTCCCGGTCACCATGGATGAAGGTTCCCCGGGCAACCGATCCCACGATCATGGGCTCAGCCGCGATCCCCTTCCCTGCAACGGCGCCCATGATCCGTGCTGCAATTTGCGCGATGTGATCCTTCTCGGCAGGGACCGGCCTTATTGCGGACAGCACCGACTCCTCGATCGGGCTTCTCATGATGCCGGGACCTCCAGGAGGGTCTCATATATGGGTCCAGCCGGAGTGAGGGTGCTCTTTTTCAACAGAAAACCGGATACCGTGCATGCACCCAGATCCCCAGGAGGGATCGATCGTATGCACCCGGGGAGGGTGGGATCCCCCTGTTTCACCCGTGCAAGGGTGGCATGCGGCCTGAACGGACGGTCATCCCGGGGGAACCCGAGCGGAACAAGGGCGTCCTCCACCTTCGCATGAAGCGAGGCACTTCCTCCTCCGTCCTCGACAGTGCACCAGATGACCCGGGGCTGGCGGGGATTGTTGGAGCCGATGCCGGTCACCCGCAGGTCAAACGGAGAGAATGGTATCCCTGAGAGCGCCGTCATGATCCTTCCGACAGCGTCCTGCGGCACCTCCCCGATAAATTTCAGGGTGATATGGATCAGGGCCGGATCTACAGAGGTCAGCCGGGCGCTGCTCTTTTTCAGGTGCTCCTGCGGACCTTTCAGGCGTTCCCGGATATCGGCGGGGAGATCGATTGCCACAAAAAGACGAACCATACACGTACTGCTCCTTGATGCTGCAGTCCCGGTACCGGCCAAGAGTGCCGGATAAAAAAATGCCTGTTACCTGCTTTCCGCATCAGTCTCTCTTATCTTCTTTTCAATGTATAATCAAGACAGATCAACAAATATTTTTTCACGGAAAACAAGTACTGGTCTGAATGCAAACGGGGGGCTGAAATTGGCAGATACACAAAAGCTGGTTATTTATACGCTTGAATATTGTCCGAACTGTGAACTTGTGAAGGACTACCTGAACCGGAACGATATCCCGTTTGAAGAGAAGACTATGGCAACGGCGGAGTCGCTTACTGAGCTCAGGATCAACGGGGTGTTTGTGAACGAGGCGCCGGTGCTGCGGGGCCCCGGCGGATTCCTCACCACCCGGGATCTCTTTTCCAAGGGGGACCTCCAGGAGGAGAGGATCCGGAGATGCAGCGAGGGTCCCTGATGCCTGACCACAAGACCCAGCAGACCACCCTCGACGGCATCTTTGTCCCCCGGATGCCGCCTGTCAGGACCTCCGATGGTCACATCGTTGACTGGGAACGGCAGCGGATCATCCGCCAGATTGTGGAGGAGACAAAGCTGGTCGAGACGTTCTATGGCTACGAGAGTGCAAACGAAGATATCGCACAGGAGATAGCGCGGCTCGTTGAGGACCGTATCTGCTCCCTCCGCTTAAAAGCCCTCTCGGGACCCCTGATCAGGGAGATCGTGAACATCACGCTCCTTGAAGGGGGGATGACCCAGTACCGGAACGTCTGCACAAGAGTGGGGACCCCGGTCTTCGATGCCCACCTCATCGATGTCGGCCGCGGTTTTGAAGCCCGGGACAACGCTAATCTCCAGGAGAATGCCGAGACTTCACACAAGAAGAAGGCCGACAAGATCAGCAAGGAGCAGTACCTCCTCCAACTGCCTCCCCACCTCGCCGACCACCACCTTTCCGGGAACATCCATATCCATGACCTGGAGTATTTCGGCACCCGGCCGTTCTGCCAGGACTGGGACCTCCGGTACTTCCTCTACTACGGGCTGATGCCGGATGGGAACGGGACGAAAGCATCGGTGGCAGGTCCAGCAAAGCGGCCGGAGGTCGCCATCCTCCACGCTGTCAAGGCCCTTGGCAGCGCCCAGACCAACTTTGCCGGGGGGCAGGGGTACTATAACTTCCTCACCTTCATCGCCCCGTTCTTCGATGGCATGCCCTACGACGAGATCAGGCAGCACATGCAGATGTTTGTCTATGAGATGACCCAGATGATGGTCGCCCGTGGCGGACAACTCGTGTTTTCGTCCGTGCAACTTTCTCCTGGGGTCCCTTCCCTCTGGAAAGACAAGCCGTGTGTCTACAAGGGGAAGATCTGGGACGGCCGCTCTGCACCCCTCCGAACCTACGGGCAGTTCGAACGGGAGGTGCGACTCCTCTTCAAGGCACTGATGGAGGTGATGCTTGAGGGCGATTACTGGGGAAAGCCGTTCAGTTTCCCCAAGCCTGAGATCAGCATCGAGCCCGATTTCATCAATGAAAACGAGGAGTTCAACAGGGAACACCCGGATCTCCCTACCTACCGGGACCTCTACCTCCTCACCTTCGAACTGGCATCCAAGTTCGGGACCCCCTACTACGACAACCAGATGCCGGAGTACCGCGGCGCAGGGAAAGGAATCTCCTGCTACCAGTGCTGTGCCTACCAGTTCTCGGCCGTGGCTGACGAGGATACCCATTTCGAGGACAAACTCTTTTTCCGCGACGGAAAACACTTCTCGATGGGCTCCTGGCAGGTCGTGTCGCTCAACTGTCCCCGCGCTGCATATGAGGCTGCCGGAGATGACAATCGGCTCTTTGCCGAGCTGAGGGCGCTGATGGATATCTGTGTCGAGGTATTCAAGATCAAGCGGCGCTGGCTCGAGATCATCCGCACGAACGGCCGGATGCCGTTTGCCATGCAGCGCCCCAAGGACCCGGAGAGCGGGGAGCGGGGGGCGGTGGCCGTCGATCTCGACGGGCTTGTCTATACCATCGGGGTGGTCGGTGTCAACGAGATGGTCCAGCACCATTCCGGCTCCCAGCTCCACGAGTCCCGTGACGCATGGGTGCTTGCCATCCGGGCGATGACCGAGATGGAGCTGTATGCCAAGGAGTTGTCAGCCCGGAACAATATGACCATCGCCCTTGCCCGGACCCCTGCTGAGACGACGGGACAGCGGTTTGCCGTCGCCGACCTCCTGAAGAAAGAGTACCGTGATTGTGCCCTGAAGGTGATCAAGGGGGATATCGAACAGGGGATCCAGATGCTCGGGAAGAGCAGGGATCTCCCCATCTACTACACGAACGGAACCCACGTCGCCCCTTCAGCCAACATTCCCCTTGCAAGGCGGATGGAGATCGAGCATGTATTCTTCCCGATCGTTGACGGGGGAAACATCTTCCATATCTGGCTCGGTGAGCAGCGGCCCGATCCCGGCGGGCTGATGGACATGGCGATGAAGCTCTGCATGAATACGCAGATCGGGTATTTTGCCTTCACACGGGATCTGACCGTCTCGCTCAGGCAGTTCCGCGAATTCAGACCGGATAAAAAGAGTATTTCTGAATGGGTCTCGCCCGGCACAAGGATCCAGGCGTGATCCGGGCAGATCCGTTACTGGGCCTGTCTCTTCTTTTTTAACACAATATCGATGACCCCGTGCCTGACGCGGTAGAAGCTGTGCACCACGTCGATCGTTGTGTTCAGGGGGATAGATGCACGTTGCTCCCCAACGATGATGGTGACCGAGTCGGTCGAGATATCGGCATAGGCTGCACATTGCGACGAGGAAGGCAGGCTCCCGGTGATGAACAGGTACTCCTGGTCCTCGACTACCTCGTACTCGATCTCCTCGCGGGGATTTTTCCCGAGGTGGATCACATGGGGGGCCTCCCCGTTATTCCCCGCGATGATGGTATATCCGACAAACCTGGTGCCTTCTGCTTCAGGCAGGTTGCGGACGATATCCTCCACCATCCGCGCAATGTGCTTCAGGAAATCATCATACGAATCATTCGGCATTGATACCACACAACCTGAATGTAGGGCCTTCCTGTTCTACGATATGTTTTTTACGCAACTCCGAAAGTCCTGCGGCAAGATTCTGGACGGGCTGCCCGGTCAGCTCTGCCAGTTCTTCACCGGTCAGGTTGCAGTGGGCAAGGGCGATGAGCAGGTCGATCCCGTTATCGTCCTCGACCACCTCCCTTCCCTGCTGCACGATCTCGCGTATCTGGAGGTCGATATCCTTCTCTATGTTGCGGAGGTTTCCGGCAAGTTCCTCGCGGGCATCCACGAGTTTTCGGAGTTTTCCCAGTGATTTCCGGAGCCGGTTGTTGACGTCATCGGAACTCCGGGTTCCCTCCTCCAGCCGGTGGAGGCTTACCATGACGCTGATATCATTTGCCAGGTAATAGTATTTTCGTCTGCGGTCATCGAGCCGGAAGGAGAGGATCTCCTCCCGTTCCATCAGCTGGAGATGCTCTATCACCGCTTTTGGGGAGAGGAGGAGGCGATCAGAGATCTCGGTGACAAAACAGGGCTTCTGCCTGAGCAGTTCGATGATACGCCGGCGGTTTCTATTACCAAGGATATCGAGGATCCGGGCGACCTCAACATGATCCAGCATTGATTACTTTATGTTAGGGATTTTCTTATATATAGGTATTTGTAAGCAGTACTGATTATTAAACAGAAATACTATTTTCCCTGTCAGGATATCTGATCCTCACCATATAAAATCTCAAGGACGCACCAGAACCGGGGAAAGAAAAATCAGTCCGAGATCCGGTAATTCGGCGCCTCGTCCGTGATCAGGATATTGTGGGGGTGGCTCTCGGTCTGCCCGGCTGCAGTGATCCGGACAAAACGGGTCTTTTTGTGCATCTCAGCGATATTCCGCGAACCGGTGTATCCCATGGCAGACTTGAGACCCCCGACCAGCTGGTACAGGACATCGGATACGCTCCCCACGTAGGGAGTCACCCCCTCCACCCCTTCAGGGACAAACTTGGTACGGCCGATCTCTTTCTTCTGGAAATACCGGTCGCTTGACACTCCGCCGCTCATGGCACCAAGGGACCCCATCCCCCGGTACTGCTTGTAGCGCCTCCCCTTCATGGTGATGATCCGTCCCGGGGCTTCATCGCTGCCGGCAAAGAGACTCCCGATCATCACGCTGTCAGCCCCTGCAGCGATCGCCTTGGCCACGTCGCCGGAGAACCGGACACCGCCATCGGCGATGACCGGGATGCCGGCGTCCCTCACGACATCGGCAACACTTGCAACCGCGGTGATCTGCGGGACCCCCACGCCAGCCACGATCCTGGTGGTGCAGATGGAGCCCGGTCCGATTCCCACCTTCAACCCGTCAACCGTATCCATCAGGTCCTCGGCGGCCTTCGCGGTTGCAATATTCCCGGCAATGACGTCGGCCTTTGCACTCCCCTTGATGTTTCGCACCGACTTGACGACGTTCATGTTGTGCCCGTGGGCGCAGTCGACCACGAGAGCATCGGTTCCCTCCTCGTCAAGGAGCATTGCCCGCTCGAAGTCAAAGGGGCCGACCGCAGTGGCAACTCTCAGCGTTCCTGTTTTTCCCCGGGTTGCATTTGGGTACTGCCGTTTCTCGAGGATGTCCTGCATGGTGATGATCCCGGCAAGACCCCCTTCCTTGTCAATGACCGGAAGCCGCTCAACCTTATGGGTATACATCACCTCAAGCGCCTGCTCCATGGTGATATCCTCCCCGGCTGTGATCGGCTTCCTGGTCATGATCGTCCTGACCTTCTCGCTCCCCCGCCGGCTGGAGATCCCCCGCACATCCCGCCGGCTGACGATGCCGACTACCCGGCCCTCTTCAAGCACCGGGACTCCTCCGATCCCCTGCTCGTTCATGAGCCGTTCGACCTCTGCCACACTGGTATCAGGAGAGACCGAGAGGACCTTCCGCTCGATCAGTTCCGCTGCCTGCTTCACGAACCGGAGCTCGGCCGCCTCCTGCTCGGCACTCATGTTCCGGTGAATGACCCCGATCCCCCCGTTCCTTGCAAGGGCGATCGCCATCGAGGATTCGGTCACGGTATCCATGGCAGAGGAGACGAGCGGGATGTTCAACGGGATATTCTTTGAAAAGAGGGTCTTTGTATCGGTCTCATTCGGTTCGACCTGTGACTCGGCGGGAAGGAGGAGCACGTCATCGAAGGTGAGCGCGAGGGGGGCATCCAGCTTCGTCAGGTACATCCCTCATCCCACCATCCGTGCCAGCCGTATCACCAGGTCTTCCTGGATCGTGGAATTCCTGTTTCCGCCGCAAACCATCCCCCGGACGCCGATGATATCGGGGTTGATCCTTTTGAGTGCAGGGATATGCTCAAAGCAGAGCGACCCGGCGAGAGCGGTCTGCAACCCTGCAGCGCCGTTCATGCCGGTAAACTCAGATAGTTCCTCCTCGTTCATGAACTCAAAGGTACTCTTCCCGTCCTTCCTGCCGGTGTCCACCATCGCGACATCGGCTCCCGCTGCAGCCGCCAGGGGAGACATGACGAAGGGGGAGATGGTCCCGAGCCGTTCATAATCCGAATAGGCTGCAATCACAACGAACTTTTCGGGGAACTCTTCCTTGACCGCCCGTACCACGGCACTGATCACTTCCTCTGCCCGTTTTGCCCCGTCGAACATAAGGCCGATCTTTACGTAATCTGCCCCTGCATGGGCTGCCCCGTATGCAGCAAGGGCAGCCCCTCCCGGCCTGAAATCAAAATCGCCTATCGCTGCACTGACGGGTTTGTCAGAAAGGTCCTTGACTGCCCGTATGATCCATGGAAAGTTTGCGCCAAGCGATCCCTCTGCCGGCCGTTTTACATCGATAATATCCGCGGCACCAGATCGCTTCGCCTCTTCAACATCCCTCGGGCTGACCAGCAATCGCATAGGATTTAATGATCCTTCATGCTAATAGTGATTACGCTACCACCATGGATCTGGTTCTTGCAATGGACCTGAAAGACGGGTTCGTTGTGCACGGGAAGAAGGGTGACAGGGCCGGTTACCGCCCGCTCACCTGGGGGTTATCGCCGGTGGCAGACCCTATCGGGTACCTTGAGGTGATGCAGCCCCGGTATCTCTACATCGCCGATCTCGACCGGATAGCAGGTATGGGATCGCATGACCCGATCATCCTCTCGTGTGCCGGGATGGTGGAACGGTGCTATGTCGACCGGGGGTCCCGGTCTCCGGACGATTCCCTGGAAGGAGCGCACATTGTCAACGTGGTAGGGACGGAGACGGCCGGTGACCTGCTGCAGTACCGCGGAGGGATGCTCTCGGTTGATATCCGCGACGGCCTGGTCCTTCCGGAGGGGAGAGCGCCAGAGGAGGTCCTCTTTGGGGCAGCAGGTCTTCCGTTCGACTGCTGCCTTATTATGAATATCAGCGGGGTCGGGACCGGGAGATTGTTCTCCACCTCCCTTCTCAAAAGAATGCGGAACGCCTATGGAAAAAAGCTCTTTTATGGGGGCGGTGTCCGGAACGGGCATGACCTTGATCGCCTTGCCCGGGCCGGGTTCGATGGAGCGATCGTGGCAACAGGAGTCCATAAGGGAAGCATCCCGTACGAATCGGTCAGGGAGGGATACTGGTGCTCGTGACCATTGAAGGGATTGACGGGAGCGGAAAGAGTTCCCTTGTCTTGTCGCTTCATACACTCCTCTCAGATCTCTCTCCTGTCTTCACCCGCGAGCCGGGGTCCACCTGGGTCGGCGATCAGGTGCGGAGGGCAGTCGCCGAGAAGGCGGATCCCATCACCGAAGCCCTCCTCTTTGCAGCCGACCATGCAGCCCATCTCTCCACCCTGGTCCGCCCCTCCCTCGAACGCGGACTCCTCGTCATCTCTGACCGGTACTCTGACAGCCGGTATGCCTACCAGCAGGAGACCCTCAAGGGATACATCGATGACCCGCTCGCCTGGCTCCGGGCGCTGCATGCAGGGTGGACGGTCTGCCCTGATCTCACGTTTCTGATTGTCCTCCCTGTCGATGAAGCCTTGTCACGGATCAAGGAAAAACAGAACAGGGAGCATTTCGAGAACCATAGACTCCTCGAGAAGGTGCAGGACCAATACCTTGCCCTTGCAAAGAGCGACCCCTCCCGCTTTGTCCTGGTCGATGGCACGAAGGATGAAGGGGAGATAGCCGGGTTTGTTGCCGGGGTTATCAGGGATGCTTTTGGACGGTCACGATCACATCGCCGACCATGATCAGGTCCACTCGCGTTCCCCCGACCAGGTAATCGGTCTGCTGTGAGAATGAATGGGCGGGCACCTCTACCCGTCTCCCCCCGATGTCGATTGTGGCCGGTGGACTGGAGAGGAGATCAGGGGGAAGCGCCCTGACGGCATCCATGAATGCTTTTGCATCCTTCCTGAGAGCCGGGCCTATCACCGCCATGTTGAAGACTATCTCACCTGGCCTCTTCTCGAGTGCACCGGTGTCGGCACACCACTCGATGGATGCATTCAGGGCCCGTGCCATGTCACCCCCGTCACCGTTGATGCGGGAGGAAAACACGGTGACCTTTCCGAGCGGTGCATTCAGGGCAAGCCCCTGTTCATGCTTGAACCGGCGTATCTCGGAGACAAGCCGGACGAGAAGGTCTCCTCTCTCGCGATCCTCCTGGTCAGAGGGCAGCGCCTCCGGCCACGCCGCCTTATGGACACTCCCCTCCATGAGATGCGAATAGATCTCCTCGGAAAAGTGGGGGGCATAAGGGGCCATCATCCTGCAGAGAGCATCGATGGTCTCCCAGAGGACGCGGCAGGCCGAGTCACGGGACGGATGATCTGAATAGAGCCTCCCCTTCACGAGCTCGATGTAATTGTCAGCAAGGACATTCCATGAGAACTCGCGGAGCGCTTTCAGTCCCCGGTCGAACTGGTACTGCTCCATCGCCTCGGTCACCTCGCTGACCGTCTCGGCCAGCCTCGCAAGGAGCCAGCGGTCGGCAAGAGCGGTTACCGGAGCTTCGTGGTTGAACTCCTTCTTCTCGAGCTGCAGGAGGATGAAACGGGCCACATTCCAGAGCTTGGTCTGGAACCGGGATGCCGCAATCACATCGTTCCAGTTGAACATGATGTCAGAACCGGTGGCAGCGCCGGCGGCTGCCCATTGCCGGAAGGCATCGGATCCGTACTGCTCCACAATCTCTTCAGGAGATATGATGTTGCCCCTGCTCTTGCTCATCTTGAACCCGTCCTCGCCAAGGACCATCCCGTTGACGAGGATCTCGTCCCATGGTCTCTTTCCGGTAAGCGCCACCGCCCTGAGGATGGTGTAAAACGCCCAGGTCCTGATGATGTCATGGCCCTGCGGCCTGATCTGGGCAGGGAACAATGGCGGAGCCCTTGTGCCATCCCATCCGGTGACATTCAGGACCGAGATAGAGGAATCCATCCACGTATCGAGCACATCCTCCTCCCCTACCACCTCTGTTGAACCGCACTTTTTGCAGGGATGACCGGGTTTCCTGGTCGTGGGATCGAGCGGGAGATCTTTTTCATCAGGGAGGATCATGGTGCCGCACTCCCTGCAGAACCAAACCGGTATCGGGGTAGCAAAGATCCGCTGCCGCGAGATGCACCAGTCCCACTCCATCTGCCCGATCCAGTTCTCCATGCGAAGGAACATGTGCCCCGGGGTCCATTTCACCTCGCGTGCCGCCTTCATTATCTCGTCCGGGGCGATCTTTACGAACCACTGCCGCTCGCTCATAATCTCGATTGGCGTCTTGCACCGCCAGCAGGTCCCGACCCGCTGCTCCAGGGGTTCCTGTCGCTTGAGGATACCGAGTGCCTTCATGTCAGAGAGGATCGCCTCCCTGCATTCCCCTGACTTTTTGCCCTCGTATTTCCCTGCGACCGGGGTCATCCTGCCCTGACGGTCGATGGCTTTGCGGAGCTCAAGCCGGTGCTGTTTCCACCAGAACACGTCCTGCTTGTCCCCGAAGGTGCAGATCATCACGGCACCGGATCCGAACGCAGGATCCACGGCCTCATCAGAGATGATCGGGACCCTGTGCCCGAAGATCGGCACGGTAAGGTGCCTCCCTGAAATCCCCGTATACCGCTCATCTTTTGGATGGACTGCCACGGCAACACAGGCAGCGAGGAGCTCCGGCCTGGTCGTTGCAATCTCCACCCCGTCAAAGTCAAAGTAGTTCAGGAACGTCTCCCTTGGTTCATAGGCAACCTCGGCAAAGGCGATGGCAGTCTCGCACCGGGTGCAGAAATTTACCGGGTGCTCGCTCTGGTAGATATACCCGGATGCGAGCATCTTCAGAAATGAGATCTGGGTCTTTTTGTAATACGCCGGGAGCATGGTGATGTATTCATTGGACCAGTCCACCGAGAATCCCAGTTTGCGGAGCGTCAGGCGCATCTTCCCGATATTTGCGATGGTGAGCTCCCTGCACATCTCCCTGAACTTCTCCCGTGGTACATCGTTTTTCGTGATACCGTGGATCTCCTCCACTTTCACTTCGGTCGGCAGGCCATGGCAGTCCCATCCCTGGGGGAACATGACATTGTATCCCTGCATCCGCTTGTACCGTGCGATAAAGTCGATGTAGCACCAGTTGAACGCGTTTCCGATATGGAACGTTCCAGTCGGGTAGGGTGGGGGGGTGTCGATCACAAACTGCGGAAGGGAGGAGGTCCGGTCAAAATAGTTGTCTTCATCACGCCAGATGCCCTGCCAGCGGGGCTCCACTTCAGCAAAATGATAATTTTTTGGGAGATCCTTTGGGGGAGACATTTTTCTCATATTTGTTTTTTCATGAAATATACTGTTCGAATACCCCGAAGATCTGACGTGCGTCCTTTGTGTCGTCCCCCATGAGCGGAGGAAACTGACGAAACCGGGAACGGGAGAACGGGGCTCTGTGCAGATCTCCTTGAAAAACCTCTTGTGCACAAGGCACCAACCATACACGGGATGGCCGAACAGCTCGGGGACAATCTTGCTGCACTTCTGGCACTCTCGTTTGTCCTTATCGCACCCTATCTCCAGCCACCGTGGGTGCTCACCATTATGATCCTCCTGTTCTCATCCACCCTGTACCTGATCACGAAAACCCGCTACTTTGCCATCGCCCTTATCCCCATCGCGCTCCTCTATGGACTGGCCCTCCTGCCCCTCCTTGTATTCTGCTGCACGATCACCATCATCGTCACTGGTGAACTGGCGTTCCGGTGGGGAGCAGGAGAGCTCCCGTCCTACCTTGCCTACCTCCTTGCGGCCTTTTCCGGGTGCATCCTCGTGATGCTGTACCTGCACCAGATCATTCCTCTTGTTATCCTGTTCGGCGTTGTGGTTGCCGTTCTCCTCAAAGCCATCCTCCGCAACCGCGAGGACGCCCTGATGATCGAGGCGCTCGGGATCGCGATGACCATGTATCTGATCATGGAACTGAACTACCAGGCAGATATCGTGCTGATCGTTGCGGCGGTACTCATCGCCTTTGGCTTTGGGTATTTCTCATACCGGACGCGGACTGCCGATGTCAGCGGCCTCTTTTCCGGAGCCCTGATCGGGATCATCCTGATCGTCTTTGCGGATATCAGGTGGTTCCTGATCATGCTTGCCTTCTTCATCCTTGGATCGGTGAGCACCCGGTACCACTACCGCGAGAAGGAGAAGATGGGGGTGGAGCAGAAACATGGTGGTGCAAGGGGCTACCTGAACGTCTTCTCAAACGGGGTTATCGCTGCCGCCTCTGCCGTACTCTGGGGAGTGACTGCAAATCCCCTGTTTGCAGCCCTTTTTGTCGGAAGCGTCGCCACCGCAGCAGCAGATACAATGGCGAGCGAGATTGGGGTGACGGGAGGAGAGCCCTACATGATCACGACCTTCTCCCGGGTTCCCGCAGGGACAAACGGCGGGGTGACGATCCTTGGGGAGACGGTTGCTGCTGCAGGGGCCTTCATCATCTCTGTCATCGCCTTTCTTCTCGGGGTCATCCCGCTCCCGCTTGTGGTTGTGGGTACTGCTGCCGGATTCATCGGGACCAATATTGACAGCCTTGTCGGGGCGCTGATCGAGAACAAGGGGGTATTCGGCAATGCCGGGACGAACCTGGTGGCGACAGCAGGGGGAGGGATCTGTGGCCTCCTCCTTGCCCTGCTCGTTTAGTACTTGTACCAGCGTCCTTTACTGTCGTACTCGCCCTGCAGCCTCGGCTCCCCCTCCCCGCTGCCCGCATAATCACGGAAGAAAAAGGCTTTAAAGGGATAAAGGAGTGAGAAGGCCAGCGCAATGCCGGCAAAGAAGATGAGGGCGGTGATCAGGATCCCATCCTGCCCTATCAGGGCATTGAACTGGTCCGGGGTGAAGGCCTGGATCTCTCCCGGTGTCATCATGGAGACCGGAACGAGCCGCTCATAGAGTGCTGCCGTCCAGGCAAGCAGCGTCCCAAACCCGATCGTTCCGCCGATTACCAGGGAGGTAAGATAGAATACGACGCAGGAGTGGGTGTTGCGAATGACAAACTCAACGCTTCTCCGGATCGATTCAAAGACGGTTCTCTCCTCGAGCACTGCTGCGGTATCGGAAAAGAGGGTAAAAAAGAGGATCGACAGGCTACAGGTCATTACTGAGAAGATGAGTGCGGTTTCTCCGAATCCAAGGGCCATGAGCGGAATCAGGACGAGCATGATCGTGATGATGATGGCAAAGAGGATCAGGAGGGACGGGAGGAGGATACGGAAATACCCTGTCAATCCTCCGGAGAGAAAGGAATGGATCCCGGATTCGCCGCTTTTCACCATCGAAAGAACACCTGCCATGAAGAAGGGGATGAGGACGAGCAATATCACGAGGAGTCGTTCAGCAATAAACAGCCCAAAATAATATTGTGAGACGATGAACGCAGCCGCTATTCCCCCAAGGGTCAGGCCCGGCAGCCATGCTGCAGGGGAACGAAGCAAGCCAAGGGCCGAATGGAGAGAAGCCGATACCATGGTTACCGGACCCGTGGCATGGCCACGATCTCCCTGACCTGGAGGTCAAAGAACGATGCCGTATGGGAAGGCCGGATAACACAGACCGTATCAGCCCCGTTGTTCGTTCCACCGCACGCCACGACCTCCTCAGCAGGACTCACCACTCCCTGGTCGGCAGCAATGAGGACACATTCCACGGCAACCTTCAGCCCGACCGCGATCACTCTCCTGAATGCTTCGGCAATTGCCTCCGTCCTCGATCCTCCTCCAACTCTCTGAGAACGGGAAAGTGATCGTTCAAGTCCTGAGAGGGCATGCGTGCCGGTGACGATCCGGACCCCCTCCTGGCGCAGTTCTGAGGCGATTTGGGGGGAAAATTCCCAGATCCCTGGCTCTGAGAACCCGACCACGTGGGTGACCACGATCAGGGACAGGCCGGATCCCTTCAGGGCAGCATGGAAGATCCGGGCGGTCTCCCCTGATGTGCTTGCGACCATCACCTTCCCAATCCCGAGATCCCGGGCTCTCTCCGCGGCAAAGCGTGCACAGTCGGCAGTGTTCGCAGGGCCCGGCGCGTCAAAATAATACGTGTTTCGGGCGGTAAACGACATAATAACAAGTTAATTAGGTAGTATCACTTAAAGGAAATTGCTATGATCACGCTTGCGCTGGCGGGAAAGCCAAACTGCGGGAAATCCACGTTCTTCAGGGCTGCCACCCTTGCCCCGGCTGAGATTGCCAATTACCCCTTCACTACGATCAATGCCAATTTCGGGGTCGCCTTCACGCGGACCGTCTGCCCCTGCAGGAGCCTGAACCTCCCTTGTGAGAACTGCCATGACGGGGTCAGGTTCGTCCCGGTCAATCTTGTTGATGTTGCAGGGCTCGTCCCCGATGCGCACAAGGGCAGGGGGCTGGGGAACCAGTTCCTCGACAACCTGCGCCAGGCCGATGCCATCCTCCATATCGTGGATGCAAGCGGCTCGACCGACAGTGAGGGAAACCCCGTCGATGTCGGCAGTCATGACCCGAGAAAGGATGTCGTCTTTCTCGAATACGAGATGACGATGTGGATCTATGGGATCCTTGAGAAACACTGGTCCAAGATCCAGCGCCAGGCCCAGTCAAAGACCTACCCGGTTCACCGGGGGATTGCTGAAGTCCTCACCGGTCTCCGCATCACTCCTGAAGATGTGAAGGACGCTGAGGAGAAGGCTGGGATCGACCTCGTCCACGCAGATCCCGACTCCCTGATCAGGTTCTGCCGGGAGATCACGAGGATCAGCAAGCCGATGGTGCCAGTCGGAAACAAGGTGGACCAGGCACCCGGGGAGATTATTGCCGCCCTGAAGAACGAGGGGTTCCTCTTTGCCTCTGCCGCTGGTGAACTGGCACTCCGGAACGCTGCCCAGGCAAAGCTGATTGGCTATCTCCCGGGTGATCCCGGTTTTTCGCTCGTCAACGAATCCGCCCTCTCCCCTCCCCAGAAGGCGGGCCTGGGAAAAATCGCGGAGGTCATGCAGAAATACGGCGGTACCGGTGTCCAGCAGGCAATCGACCATACCATCCGCCGGCTCCTTGACCTGATCGTGGTCTATCCGGTAGAGGATGAACATAAATTCTCGGACAGCAAAGGCCGGATACTCCCGGATGCGTTCCTGATGAAGCGGGGATCAACTCCCCGCGATCTTGCGTTCATGGTGCATACTGATATCGGTAAGGGATTCCTGTATGCCGTTGATGCCCGGACAAAGATGCGGGTGAAGGATACCCATGAGCTGCAGGACGGGGACATCATCCGGATTATCAGTACGGCAAAATGACCGGGGGCACTCATCCTGCTCCCCTTCACCCCCTCCCCATCCCGTCTTCCTGGTATCATGAGATACAAATCCGTAGGGGGGGTAAGGAGGGCAGTAAGGGGAATCAAATACTGCCTGCTCTGGGAGCGTAGTGGTAATCGCGTCAGACACGTTTTTTCCGGGATTTACGTGCAAATAATGGCTTTTATCAGATAACTTTAAATACTCACATATAATACCTCAATATAATATGGGTGGAGAGGTATTCCAGGCCCAGGTCATCAAGAACTTCTTTGATACCATCACCGGCACAGACCGGAACCTGACACGTATCTACCTGTGCGTAATCAGCCTGGCAAAGCTCCGGATGGAGAACCCGGAAAAGGTCTCGTTCCTCGTGGACCAGATCCGGAAGAGCAAGCAGCAGCGTGAGCTCTCGGTTGATATCCTCGATTACATGGTGGATGCTGCCATCCAGCTTGACCTGAACGTGGTGCAGACAGCGTTCGGGGTCAAGACTATCGGCGAGGTCATGCAGGACTTCAACGGCATCAGCCTCGATTCCCTCTAAACCTTTTCTCCCCGTGCCCTTGCAGGATTGACGGAATACTCTCTTTATCTGGGACAGAGTATCACTTCTTTTTTCCTATAGGCAGATTCCCCTTGGCAGATGAGACCCTTCATCCCTCTCTATTTACTCCCTCTGCCTTTCTTTCACGGAAAATGCCCATGGCAGAAGATATGAGGAAGGACCTATCCACAGGAAATCGATTAAAAAAGGGAGGAACCCTGCCTCAAAGGCCAAGGAGTTCCTTGTACGGGTTCAGGATCTGCAGGATGAAGTTCTGGTGTTCATCGAGCATCTGGCCGTCATCCGGGGAGTACAGGTAGGCGACAGCATAGCAGAGCACCATCGAATTATCAAGGGTGAAATCCTCAAAATTCTCGACCTGCTCCGGGGTGAGCTTCAGGGCAAGGTAAGGATCATCGCCTTCGCCGAAGGTCTCTTTTGAATACTCCCTAATCTCAAATTCTTCCAGGCTTGTGGCACGATCCCGGAGGATCCGGAGCGCCTTTTTCAGGGTGGCTATCGGACCCTCACCGGTCAGACGGCTGATGGCCTGGTCGGCACTGGAGATGGTGTTGGGATAGAGTCCGAACTTGAAGGAAAGGACTGTCGAGGCGACATCGTGGGCGATCTCCCGATCGATGCCACGATACAGGGGTGTTATGCGGTGCATGTAATCATACAGGTATTTTTCCATAGGATCATCTCCGATTCTCTTAACCGGAGTACTGAACCGGAGGTTCAGCCTCACAACGAGGATGGTCAGGCTCGCTCCGAACAGGAGCTGCAGGAGGGTGGTTGGTTTATTCTCAAGTGGTAACAGGAAGATGAGCACTGCGTAGAGGGGTGCGAGGAGTGATACAATATCCCGCCTGGGTTTCAGCCAGGCCAGGTAGGCAAGGAGGATGGCACCTGCAATGCATCCCCAGTAGAAGGCACCCGGATCGCGGATATATCCGGCTCTCCAAAGGAGGATGCCGAGTGCCGTACCTCCAAAACAAAGAACGGGAACTGCAATAGAGAGATATCTTTCACGAGATGTCAGGGGGTTTCTTGTGTCGTCATGCAGTTCCATAGTACGGTTTCCGGCATACTATTGGAAAGAATCCCATAAATTAGTTTCAATCCGATCTGATCGGCTCCGCTCCATATGGTTAAAACCGATCGGGTTGAACAGAGACGTATGAAGGTGTGTATTATGTGCGGGGGGGAAGGCACCAGGCTCCGACCCCTCACCTTTGACCGGCCAAAACCATGCATACCGATAGTGAACCGCCCCTCGGTCGAACATCTGGTCTCTCACCTCTCAAACCTCGGATTTTCCGAGATCGTGATCACCCTTGGGTACATGGGCACCCTGATCGAGCAAGCCTTGGGCGATGGCTCACTCTTCGGGGTCGACATCACCTATGTGCATGAAAAGACCAAGCTCGGGACCGCAGGGAGCGTCAAAAATGCCCAGGAATACCTTGACGGGCAGGACTTTCTCGTGGTGGGCGGGGACCACGTGACCGACATCAACCTGCTTGAATTTTACCGGGTTCACATGAAAGAGCGCCCTATCGTTTCGATCGGTCTCATCAGTATCGATGAGCCATCTGAATACGGCATTGCCGAGATCGATGTCCACTACCAGATCAGGCGTTTCCGGGAAAAACCCGGACCGGGGGAGATCTTCTCCAACCTCGCAAGCACCGGGATATATGTCTGCAACCCCGAGATATTCAACTGGATTCCTGGAGCGACCAAGTTCGATTTTGCCCGTGACCTCTTCCCCCTCCTGATGGAAAAGGGCTACGGGCTGAAGGGCTGGCTTGCCAGGGGGAACTGGACTGATGTGGGAAGTCCTGCCTCCCTCCGGCAGGCAGAACGTTGGAAACTTGACGACATCCCCTATACGAGCATACGGGGGAACATCTCGATTCGGGGAGGCCAGATCCTTGGTCCCGTTCTGCTGGGTGATTCGATCTCGGTCGGCAGGAACTCTCAGATCATCGGTCCCGCCTCGATTGGAACCGGCACCACGATCGGGGATGAAGTCCTGATCGGCCCGTATACCAGCATCGGGGAGCACTGCAGCATCCGTCCCGGGGCAAAGATCTTCTCCTCTTCCGTGTATAACCACGTAATCCTCGGGAAAAACAGTACCGTGAGCGGGAGTATCATCGACAATGACACGGTGATAGGAGATGATTGCAGCCTCGAACATGATACGGTCATCGGGCCACGGGTGGTGATCAGGAACCGCGCGGTGATCCATTCAAAGACCCGGTTGTGGCCTGAAGTGGTGGTAGATGATGATACCATCGTAAAAGAGCATCTCCTGAATGAAAAATTCGATGGCAGGTGTGAAGGCTCCTGAAAAAGGGTATGGTAGCATTTCATCCCCTGTTTTTTCACATCGGGTAGGAGGATACCTCCCATCAGAGACTATCCTCGGCGAGCTTCTGTGGTTTTCACCAGCTGTTGTGGCATCCCTCCGATGTGAGAGGGCTCACACAAGCATCCCGATTTTTTCATATTTCATGGAGAATGGTCATCACCTTCTGAATAGATGCGGGAGCTCTGGCTGCTGTTTGTTTTCCGATGTGATTTATGAGAAATGGTGGTGGTGGAAATAAAAACAATCCCCAAATTGATGACACGATTCCCTTGTGGGGCACAGGCGTACAAGATGAAACTGCGGGATGTATTTTCAAACAAAAATCAAGGTCAGATAAAAATTGAGGGTATAATTCACAAGAGGCCCTGAAACATCGGGGTAATCTCGTTCCTGTCCAGATCTTTTCGCATCAGGCCCTTCGGACGAGCCTGTGGGTGATGGCGACAAGGGGATGGCGGGCATAGTCAAGGACCTGGATATCATCAAGATTTCTCAGGTTCATCGCTTTTGCGGTCCGTTCCATGCCAAGCTCGATGTTCTCGTTCACTTCAATCACATAGGCATCCAGGGTTTTTATCCCGAGTTTCTTTGCGGCAATGGCCCGGTGATGCCCGTCAACGAGGATCAGCCTGCCCGGACGTCGGATCACGATCAGGGGTTCTGCCAGCCCCTTCCTGATTTCGTACATCCTCCCTTCCAGTTCATCCTCGTATATTTTTGACTGGGTTGGGATCAGCTGGTCGATGGGGACCACCTCCCGTTTCAGTTCAGGATTGATCCCATGCAGCTTGTTCAGGGTGGTGATGAAATTGAAGACTTTCTCCGGTGATACATGCTCGATCTGGGACCTGATCACATCGGTGTTCGAGATGATGCCAAGCAGTTTGTTCTCCTGGTCGACCACTGGGAGTTTCTGGATCCCTGAACGGAAGATGACCCGGGCTGCATCGTTCACGCTCATGTCAGGATCGGCAACGATCAGGTGCTGGGACATTACCTTCTCAACCGGCGTGGCAGGCGGGACGAAGAGCAAATCCCGGGCAGAGATGTATCCCACCACCTCGCTGTCGTTGATGACAGGAAACCCATCATGCCCTGTCTTCTGGATCTTCTCCATGACCTCGCGCGTGGTGGCGTGCACATCGATGGTGATCACATCGTAGGTCATGTAGTCCCTGACCTTTTTCTTGTCCATTGCATGTAGGTTCCGGTTCATATCACTTCAAATAATCGGAAAAAAAGGGAGATGCAGGAGGGATTACTCAACTTTTATGGGAGAACCGCGTTCTGTCGTGCTCTTCTTCAGCCTGATCTCGAGAACGCCGTTCTTGAACGTGGCCGATGCATCGGCATCGGTGACGTCATGCGGGAGGGCGACGATACGGCTCATAGCCCCGCTCATCCTCTCCTTCATAAAGTATCCTTCCTCTTTCTCCTCCGTCTCGGCCTTCCGCTCTGACCGGATCTCAAGTGTTCCTGGATTGACGAGCGAGACTGAGAGATCGGCCTTTTCTACCCCCGGGAGGTCGGCTACCACGATGACCTCGTCATCATGGTCGCGGACATCGACCCGGAACTCGCCCCGGAGTGCGGGCATCATGCGGTCAGCGATCCCCCCGGGAGGAAGGAGCCGGCCTGAAGGGCCCCAGAACCGGTTCTCCATCTCATTCATCATCTCATCAAGGTCTCTCCAGGTCCATCCGAATGGATATCTCCTGCGGTACATTCTTGGCATTCCTCCTCACCCACCCGACACGGGTGGACTACCTTTAGGTTAATGTTGATATTATATTAATTTTTGTGCATTTCCAAGAACCGAATGGAATGTTTATCTCCCAAAGAATTCCATTAAAAATGAATGAAATCGGATAAAAAAGGAAAAACGGTTGGCAAAAAGGGCGACAGTACCAAATCATGGGCAAAGATCTTCCTGGTATTGGGCTGTATCGTATTCGTCGGTGTTATGATCATCACCTCTCTCGGAACGAACTGGCTCGTTACCATGAATCCTGCAAAAACTGGTGATACCGCGATCATCGATCTGACGATCCGCGACTCGCAGGGACGGCCGGTGCTCACCACCAATGCACGGATTTTCAATACCAGCTACGAGAACGGAGAGGTGGTCTGGTATACCAATCCTCTCACAATGGCGGTCAATTCCACCTCCACTGAGATGATCTCCCCCCTCCCGGTCTATCGCTATGATTATGGGGAGGCGAGCTTCGCTCTCTTTGGCGATGAATTAAGCCAGATATCCTCAGCTCTCGAAGGGATGAAGCAGGGTGGATCCGAAAAGATCGTCTTTGAAAACACCGACCAGCTCCAGCGGGATATGACTCCTGAGCAATTCGCACAAATGGGAGGTAACATTACCACGGCCGTGCCGGGAGACCAGCTCCTCCTCGCCTTTACGACCAACCCCATGCTCAATATGGATGACAACTCAACTCCGGAGTATGCCATCCGCACCTCTGTCATTGCCGGAAAGACCGGTGAGAATGTCACCGTGAATTACGGGTACCCGAGCGCCGATATATCGATTGTCCGTCTGAACCGTGCGTGATGTCCGGGCACGCCTATTTATAGCCCGGCTCCCTTTTTTACAGTATGCTCAGGGTGATATCGTTCTTTCAGGAAGGATGCATGGCCTGCGAGGAGCAGGATCCAATAAACAGGGAAGTTGAGGAAGCACTCGGAATACGATTCGAGATGATCAATCCTTTACAGGAAAGGTCCTTTATCGACACCTACCATCTCCAGGTGACTCCGACCATTCTCATCGTCAAGGATGACAGGGTTGTTGAACGGTTTGAAGGAGTGGTGCACCGGGAACAGCTCGAGGAAGCGATCCGGCACCACTTATAGTGGATATCCATAGACCCGTTTTATCTTCCGTGCAATCCCTTTCTGGCCCTCGTGTCGGAGGGCGGCGCCATCGCGCATCTTCATGTGGGCGATCCGGAATCGCCGGTTCCCGACCCGGTATACCTCTCCGACCACAAACGGCTCCTCTCCGCTGACACGGATGGCGAGCGGGACGGTCGATCGCCCGTCATGGACTGATACCCTGACCAGGACCTCTTCGATCTTCCGGCTCCACAAGGCAGTGATATCCTTTGCCCGTGCTTTCCCGACCCGGTGCTGCCCCCGTTCGATTGCCGTGACCTCGACACCGATATACTCCGCGCCGCAGACTGCTACATGGTGGTCACCGATCTGGCATGGTTCATCGGGCAGGAGCTCGATGGCACAGATCCGGGAGGTGCCCTCTTCCGAGACTATCGTCTTTACGTGAAGCGGAGGCTGCTCTTTTTGCCGTGCCAGCTGGTGTACGGTACCGCAGGTCGTGCACCGAACCCGTGTCTGCCTGGACTGCGACAGAACTATATGATCCTGCTCGTCCTTACATTCAGGACAAAATATTCTTATCTCCATCTTCAAGAGCCGGTGTACCTGTCTTCCCTTCTCCATTATTAGGATTGGCCTGGAAGGAGCATGGGCATTATGATGAAAGGCGTTCCACTGGGATCAGGACAACTCCGATCTGGTATGACCCTGACTGAATGCACGACCCTCACAGAGACGATACGGTGCCGGGGCCACCGGAATGTCCTCTCGCTGCATACCGGCACCTTCATGATCACCAAAGACCTGCACCTCACCTGCAAGGGCGACTGCATTATCGCGATCGGTGCTGACAAGGGTGCCGTGGATCTCTCCCCCGCATTCAGGAAAGCTCTCTCAACCGACGATGCCATGCTCTTTACAAAACTTACCTGCCGGGATATCTCGATCACCGCCTTCTCATGGGGATCGGCCGGGATGACCCTGCTCCACCCGACGGACCTGGTCTGGCGGAAGAGCACCTATGTCTGCGGGCGGACGGTCGGGATTGGATCGGACCTGGCGGCAAAAGACCTGCCACGCGAGCTGGTCGACTGCCTTCGGAACGGAGAAGAGCTCCTCGTTGAAATGACGGTGGCCACAGGGGGCCCATGAAGGATACGATCAGGCCCCGGCAGCCTGTTAGTCCCTTCCCAGCATCGTGATCTTCAGTTCCGCTGAAGCGAGCAGGTCTTCGCACTGCCTGATGATGGCAGCGCCGCGTTCATACAACGCGATACTCTCATCAAGACCGGTCTCGTTATCCTCGATCGTTTTTATGATCTCTTTTAACTCGTTCACCAGTTCTTCATAGGTCTTTGTCATGTGTCACGCTCCTGACAAGCAGGTCGAGCTTTCCCCCCTTCATCCGCGCCTGTATCTCAGTTCCCGGTTTGATCGCCTGCACTGATTTTACTGCCCTCCCGTCCTTTTCGATGATTGCGTATCCCCGCTCAAGCAGCCGCAGCGGATTCCTGTTCTCGATCTTCTCCAGAAACCCGCTTATCACCAGCCGCTGGATGGCAATCTTCCCGGTGAGCGCCCTTGAAAGCCTCTCGGCCATGACCGCTGCATCCTGCTGCCGGTCCGCTATCCGCCGTTGCATCCTTCCCGGGGCAATCCGTGTTCGGAGGTCAGACAGCTCCCGTGATGCCCGGTCCAGTTTCCCGATGAGATCGGCCCCCAGCTTTCTCGAGTCAAGAGTGAGGCCTTCACGGAGCACCTCCCGGTCCTGCACGACGAGTTCGGCTGCTGCGGACGGGGTTGGTGCCCGGACATCAGCAGCAAAATCCGCAAGAGTGATATCGACCTCATGGCCGATTGCACTCACGACCGGGACGCTGCACCGTGACAGTGCCCGGACTACGTCAGGATGGTTGAATGGAAAGAGGTCCTCGAAACTCCCCCCTCCCCTCCCGACAATGATGACATCAGCCCGGCCATCTATCCTCCGCAGGGCAGCAGCGATCTCCAGGTGGGCTGATTCCCCCTGGACAGCGGTCGGTGAGACGATGATCTCAAGGGGGAACCGCCGGGCAATGATATTCCTGATATCCTGAAGCACCGCCCCCGTCTCTGATGTTACCACCCCCACTCTCATGGGAAACCGGGGGAGGGGGCGCTTCCTCTCTTCAGAAAAGAGCCCCTCTGCCGCAAGTTCGGCTTTCCATCGCTCAACAAGGAGATGCTTCTCCCCCACCCCCGCATGCCTCAGTTCCCTGGCGATGAACTGGTATTTCCCCTGCGGGGCGTAATGGGTGATGGATCCGAAAGCGATCACGTCCATGCCATCCCTGAACTCCCCCCCGATCCGTTTTGCATCGCTCCGCCACATGACACAGTTGATCACTGCGCCACAATTCTGTCCCCGTTCGCTCAGGGAGAAATACCGGTGGCCGGAGACATGGGGCCTGAAATTGGTCACTTCCCCCCGTATCCAGATGTCCTGGATACGGGTGTCATCGAGGATGGAGGATATGACCGATGAGATCTCGGAGATCGAGAAGACAGCGATTCCATGCTCCTCAGCCGCTCCGGGGAGTCCCTTCTGGGCGTATACCATCAACAAATATTATGGCTCCGGCGGAATATGAAATAGGATCATGGTACGCCTTGCCGTGTCAAGCATGTTCTTCCATGAGTATACCCTAGATGAGATCTTTGATTTCGTCGCCGAGGCAGGCCTTGACACGCTGGAGTTCTGGGTCGAGACTCCCGATTTCTGGCTCCGGGGACAACCTCTTCCTGAGCTCATCAGCTGCCTCTCCAGCCGGCCGGCACTACACCCCCTGACCATGCACGCACCCATCCTTGACCTGAACCCCTGTTCGATCAATCCCCGGGTGGCAGAAGCATCCGTGGAATATTGCCTTGCCTCCCTGATGATGGCAAAACGGATCGGTGCCGAAGTGCTGACCGTGCATCCCGGGAGGAGGACAGCAAAGCGACCTCCAGGTGCGGCTGATTTCAGGAGGTTTGACCACTACCTGTCGCTGCTCGAGTCTGCTGCCCGGAGAACCAGTGTGCGGGTGTCGATCGAGAACATGGAGAAAAAGGTCAACTCCCTCCTCTGCACCCCTGAATCAGTAAGGGAGATCCTTGACAGGGAGCACTGGCTCTCGTTCACCCTTGATGTCTCCCATGCCCTTGGCGTGTCACTGGAGGAGGTAGCAACCTACATCGATCTCTGTGGGGAGCGGCTGGGCAATGTCCACCTGTCGGGCGCAAATGGCGGGACCATGCATCTGCCGGTCGAGAACAACCCCGATATCACCACCATCCTTCATCTGCTTTCCGATGCCGGGTACCAGGGAGTCATCACGTTCGAGTTCGAGGACCGGAATTTTAACCATGATCTCTCCAGCGAGGAGAAGATCCTCTTCCTTGCACGGCAAGCTGCCGTTGTGAGGGAAAGCCTCGGATAAACGCTGGTTTTATAAAAAGGGAATACGATTACTGTATAAGTTTTCTTATCCATGAACCATAGAGCGTCGAGGGCCGCACTGGCGGCGTGGCTTCAATGATCGAGTATGTTCTGCCGGTTCTGCTTTTCGTCATCTGTCTTGCACTCTCGGCATTCTTCTCAAGCTCGGAGATAGCCCTGATCTCACTGACCAGGGCAAAGGTCCGGACCCTGTTGAATGAAGGCAGGAAGGGATCGGAATCCCTTGCAACCCTGAAAGAGACCCCCAACCGGTTCCTGATCTCCATCCTGATCGGGAACAACATCGTCAACACGGCTGCTGCGTCCATCGCAACAGCAGTAACCATCGCCATATTCGGTGACATAGGCGTCGGGATTGCCACCTTTGTCGTCGTGATCCTTCTCCTTTTCTTCGGGGAGATAGGCCCGAAGGTCTATGCAACCCGTCACAGTGAGAAACTCGCCCTCCGGGTTGCATCTCCGATACTGTATCTCTCCCGCATCCTCTCCCCCGTCATCTGGGGAATAGAGAAGATCACCGGGAAGTTCGGGGCTCCGGCCGCAATCGGTGAACCGAGCGTCACGGAAGAAGAGATCAAGGAATGGATAGAGGTGGGAAAAGAGGAGGGGACGATCGAGCAGGAAGAGCGCGAGATGCTCTACTCGGTCCTCGAGTTTGGTGATACCAACGCCCGCGAGATCATGACTCCCCGTGTGGATGTCGCGATGATCGAGGATACCCTCACCCTCAACGAGGCGATGCAGATCTTCAACGAGACCGGCTTTTCAAGGCTGCCGGTGTATCATGACTCGGTGGACAACATCATCGGGATCCTGAACATCAAGGATGTCTTTTCGGCTGCATTCTCGATGAAGAAAGAGATCCCGATCAAGGAGCTGATGTACGATCCCTACTTTGTTCCCGAGACAAAGAAGATCGATGATCTCTTAAAGGAACTGCAGCTCCGTAAAGTGCAGATGGCCATCATCCTCGATGAGTACGGCAGCTTCATTGGGATACTCACCGTCGAAGACATCCTCGAAGAACTGGTGGGGGATATCCTCGATGAATTCGATCGCGAAGAGCCTGAAATCCAGAAGATCGGCGAAGGTATCTACCTTGTCGATGCAAAACTCTGGGTGGAAGACCTGAACGATGAACTGGATATCAGCCTGCCTGTCCACGAGTCCTACGAGACCATTGGCGGTCTTCTTATCGAGCGGCTCGGCCATATTCCTCATCCCGGAGAGACCGTGCACCTTGCCGAAGCTCATGTCACCCTGGTTGTCATGCAGATGCTCTCGCGCCGGATCGTGAAGGTCAAGCTGATCCTTCATACCCCCCCAGCACAGGATGACGAGGGAGATCAATGAAGACCAAGCGGATCGCGGTCCTGGCATCCGGCCGGGGCTCAAATTTCCAGGCAGTGATCGATGCTGTTGCGAGGGGGGAGATCCCGGCAACCTGCTGCGGGCTTGTCACCGACAACCCGGATGCTTATGCGATCGAGAGGGCACGAACAGCTGGTATCCCAGTGTATATCGTCGCCTATGGATCCTATCCCTCAAAAGAGGCATACGAAACGGCGTTGCGCAGGGTAATGGAGGATCTCGCTGCTGATCTGTATATCCTGGCCGGATATATGAGGATCCTGGGGAGCGGCATCGTGAAGCTCTTCCATGGCAGGCTGATCAATATCCATCCGGCCCTCCTCCCGGCGTTCCCCGGTCTGCACGCCCAGCGGCAGGCGCTCTCGTACGGGGTCAGGGTATCGGGCTGCACCGTCCATTTTGTGGATGAGGGTATGGACTCCGGGCCGGTGATTGTTCAGGCATGCGTGAACGTAGAAGACGAGGATGACGAGGAGGTGCTCGCTGCTCGCATCCTTGCCATGGAGCATCGCTGTCTCCCCACGGCAATCCGTCTCTTCTGCGAGGATCGTCTGATGGTTGAGGGAAGAAGAGTGCGGATCCTGCCAGGAAATGCTCTCTCTCCGGAATCCCGGTGCTGATTGCCTAAATCCCTGGTCATCCTGGCGTTGGATCATCATGATAATCCCAGAGAGCAAAGGATACACCAGCCATCCCCGTCAATGACAAAGAGGATCTGATAGTGAGCCGCTCCCAGCCCCCCCAGTCCAAGAAGATTGCCCGGGAGAGGATTGCTCTCCTGTTCAGGAGAGCGGGCGAGTTCTTCCCGGATGATCCGCTCGTGAGTGATCGATGCGTGGCACTGGCACGACGGATCTCCATGCGGCACCGGGTGAGGATCGACCGGGTATACCGGAGGCAGTTCTGCCGGTTCTGCCACCGGTATCTGGTTCCCGGGAGGAATGCCAGGGTACGGATCACGAGAGGGAAGGTTGTCATGACCTGTCTTTCGTGTAAAAGACAGGTGCGGATTCCGGTGAAAAAGGAGCATGAAAGCGGATAAGAGCAACAACCTGATGCAGGATCTCCGTCCGACCGTCTGGATCGGCAAGCAGGGATGCAGTGACACGATCATCCAGGAGATCGTCGCTCAACTGAAGAAAAGGGACGTGGTCAAGGTGAAATGGCTGCAGAACACCGAGGTCGACCCCGAAGCCATTGCAGCGCAGGCAAAAGCGTTTCTCGTGGAAGTACGGGGCAGGACCTTGGTACTTGCCCGTCACCAGAAGAAGCGGTGAACCTTTTTTATTTTGCGGCGGTACCCTGCTCGAAATATATAAAAGTATTATGAACCAATATGTAAAGACTGTTAAATCAATTCGGTGACAGTGAGGTTATAAGAGGATGACAACGGTATTTGATGTGCCGGCTGATCGCTACATTCGCTCCCTTGCGGAGGAACTGAAGAAGAAGCCGGAGATCACCCCCCCTGAATGGTCACTTTTTGCCAAGACCGGGGTTCACAAGGAGATGCCCCCGGAGGACCCAGATTGGTGGTTCGTCCGGGTAGCATCCATCATGCGCCGGGTCTACATAGATGGACCTATAGGCGTTGAGCGGATGAGAACATTCTATGGCGGAGGCAAGAACCGTGGCTCCAGGCCGACACAGTTCCGGAAAGGAAGCGGCTCGATCCTTCGAAAGTCACTCCAGCAGCTCGAGGCTGCGGGACTGATCATCCATGACAAGACCGGGCGGAGGATCTCACCCCAGGGGATGTCTTTCATGGACAATCTTGCCCGAAGCTTAGTACAACAGGCAGAGAAGACTGCCTGAATGCGGGGAATACACCATGGGAGACGATGAGCTTGCTGAAATCCGCCGGAGGCGGATGGCGCAGATGCAGCAGCAGGCAATGGATCAGCAGATGATGCAGGAGGATATGGAGCGGCAGAAACAGGCTGATGCCCAGCTGCACATGGTCCTTCTGCAGATCCTTGAACCTGAAGCACGTGAGCGGCTCAATGCAGTCCGGCTCGCCCGGCCGGAATTTGCCCGGGCGGTTGAGCAGCAGCTGGTGCTCCTTGCCCAGAGCGGTCGTCTCAAGCAGAAGATCACTGATGCGCAGTTGAAAGCGCTGCTGCAGCAGATACAGCCGGCAAAGAAGGAATTCAATATCCGAAGGAAAGGATGAAGGCAGGGGTGCTCTTTTCCGGTGGGAAAGACAGCTCCCTTGCAGCGCTTCTGCTCTCCCGTGATTACGAGGTCGAGCTGAACACCTTCATCTTCAACCAGGAAGACGATACCGCCGGGGTCGAGAACGCGGCCCGGGCTGTCGGCCTCCCATGGAGGCGGAGGATATTTGATGAAGGTTTCCTGGAGCGGGTCATCGGAATGATCGTGTCATGCGGGTATCCAAACGACGGGATTCAGGAGGTACACCGGACGGCAGTGGAACTGCTGTGCCGTGACTACCCGGTCGTTGCCGATGGTACACGCATGGATGACCGCATCCCCATGCTCACGCGCAACGAGGTGCAGAGCCTCCAGGACAGGACCGGGTGCTCCTACCTGCGCCCGCTCCTTGGATATGGGAAAAGGGAGGTGGATCGGCTTGCCCGGTGCCACTTCGTTATCGTCAACGGGCAGACCGGCCAGATCGAAAACGGTGACTATGAACGCAGGATACGGAATGGAATCGCAGCAGAAGGGCTCGATCCCATGGCATACTTTCCGGAAGTGCACGAGCAGTCACTGGTCCTCTCCCGGGCAGTCCCAGGAACAGAGGTGAAATTCAGATGAGTAAATCCACAAAAGGTTTCAAGATCCGACTCGCAAAGGCTTGCGAACAGAACAGGCGGGTTCCGCAATGGGTGATGCTCCGCACCAAGCGTGCAGTGGTTTCCCATCCCCGGCGCCGGAACTGGAGAAGGAGCGCCCTGAAGGTGTGAAAACATGGCAGAAAAGACGCAGGAACAGATCTATATCATACCTCTCCGCGACGCACGTCGTGCACCGCGATGGAAGAGGAGCCATACTGCCATCAAGGACATACGGAAATATCTCGAGAAGCACTTAAAAAGTCACGATGTGAAGCTTGACAAGAGCATCAACGAGAGGATCTGGGACCGGGGTTCGGAGAATCCGCCATCACGTGTGCGTGTCCGCGCCATGAAATTCGATGATGGGCAGGTCCAGGCTGAGCTTGCTGAGGAATGAGATGGAAAAAACGGTCTCGTTCGGCGGGGATTGCAACATCGGCGTGTTCACGAGAGTTTTTGATGACATCGCCGTGGTCCCCCCCAATGCACCCGGGGACTTCTGTGAAGCACTGACCGGATTGCTTGGGGTGGAGATCGTAGAGACCACCATTCAGGGCAGTGCCATCATCGGTTCCCTCCTTGCCGGAAACCGCCATGGATTTGTGGTGAGCGGTTTTGCTGAAGAGACCGAGATCGCGCGCCTGTCAGAATACCGGGAACTCTGCCTGCTTACGCACACGATGAACGCTGCCGGCAATATCCTGCTTGCCAGTGACTCCCTTACCCTGGCACATCCTGATATGCCGGAACAGATGGCAGAGGAGATCGGTGACATTCTCAAAACCCCGGTCCACAGGACAACAATTGCCGGGATCAAGACAGTCGGCATGGCAGCAGTCGCCTCGGCCCGGGGTATCATGGTTCACCCCCGCACCACCCGCCATGAACTGGCCGGGCTTGAGAGCCTGAGTGACCTTCCGATCGGGACCGGATCAGTGAACATGGGAAGTGGCCTTGTCGGGACCGGGCTCGTTGCCAATTCACGGGGATACATGGCAGGGCTTGAGACCACCGGATTTGAACTTGGACGAATCGATGATATATTTGGATTCCTGGAGAGAACATGATGCAGAACATGAAATTTGAAGTGACGGGCACCTTCATGATCGGGGATGAATGGCACCCCTACCGGAAAGTGATCGAGGCGCCCAACGAGGTACAGGCAAAAGAGCGAACCTTTGCGGTCATCGGGAGCAAGCATCGCCTGAAACGAAGGTATATCACCGTCAATGCCGTTACTCCTGTGAATGGTGAATAACGTGGACCGCGTGGACCCGCGGGAGCTTCAGTCGCTTCAGCTGTACCTGAACGACTACCGGCAGCAGGCGGAGATATTTACCCAGCAGCTTGCGCTCCTTGAAGAGGGGAGGATGGAGGCGCTCGCCGCGATCGAGGCGCTCGAAGGGGCTGCAGCAGCACCGGACAGCATCGTCCTTCTCCAGATCGGTGGGGGAGTGAGCGTTCGTGCCCGTATCCTTGATCCCGATCGTGTCCTTCTCAATATCGGGGCTGATGTGATCGTTGAGCGGCCGAACGCTGCGGCACAGGACTATCTGAAGGACCGTATCACGGAGATGGAAGCATCAGCAAAGAAGGTTGCCGAGACCCTTGAGCGACTCCGGGTACAGATGAACGAGCTCGCCCGCAGGATTGAGCTGGGATACCAGCAGGCACAGATGGCCCAGATGCAACCTCCACCTGTTCCGGAAGCCGGGGAAGAGTGAACGGGGAGAACCATCGGTATGTTTGACGGGCTCCGTGCTAAGCTCCATAAGATCCAGGGCGGGCTTTCCCAGAGCATCGAATCTGCCTCTGAAAAAGAAGCGATCCCTCCCACCAGTTCCGGTGGGACGGAGAAGAATCCGACTATCCTCGGAAAGGTAAAAGTCCTCCTTACTGACCGCGAGTTCCTGGTCGATGAGAAGGATATCAGAGAACCGCTCTTTGAACTTGAGATGGTCCTCCTCGAGAATGATGTGGCACTCCCTGTCACCGATGAGATCATCAGCCATATCAGAAAGGACCTGACGGGCAGCCGCAGGAAGATCGGCGAATCCGTTGATTCCATTGTTACCTCCGCGTTGCGGGGGGCATTGCTCGATGTCCTGGGGGAGGGTTTCGACCTCGTCTCCTACCTCAGCTCCCATGAAAAACCAGTCAAGATCCTTTTTACCGGTGTGAACGGCACCGGCAAGACCACCACTGTCGCCAAGGTCGGCTCTTTCCTGAAGAAGAACGGATTCTCTGTTGTCATCGGCGCAGGAGATACCTTCCGTGCAGGAGCCCTTGAACAGATCGATGTCCATGCACAGCGCCTCGGGATCAAGATCATCCAGCACCAGGCAGGGGGCGATCCCTCGGCTGTTCTGTATGACGCCGTACAGTATGCGGAGGCCCACCACATCGATGCGGTGCTTGCTGATACGGCAGGCAGGTTCCACAACCGGGTGAACCTCATGAACCAGCTCGACAAGATCCGGCGGGTCATGAAACCCGATCTGATCGTATATGTCGATGAAGCGGTCGCCGGGAACGATGCAGTGGTCCGGGCTCACGAGTTCGAGAAGGCGGTGGGGGCAGACGCCGTGGTCCTCACAAAAGCAGATATGGATCCCAAGGGGGGTGCCGCGATATCGATTGCACATACTATCGGAAAACCCCTGATGTTTCTCGGGACCGGGCAGGGCTACGATGACCTGGTCCCCTTCTCACCTGATCAGGTGGTAGGCGATCTGCTCGCGGAGGAAGCCAGATGATCGACCGATTGGGTACTTCGCTCAAGGATGCCCTGAAAAAATTAGCCGGAAAGACGGTGGTTGACAGGGTTGCGGTGGAGGAACTGGTCAAGGATCTCCAGCGGGCGCTCCTGCAGGCCGATGTCAACGTGAAGCTCGTCATGCAGATCTCCCAGGCGATCAAGACGCGGTCGCTTGAGGAAGAGCCGCCGAAAGGGATGTCGGTCCGGGAGCATGTCCTCCGGATCGTGTATCAGGAACTGGTCCGGCTCGTCGGATCATCAGGGGAAGTCAGGCTCGAACCCCAGCGGATCCTGATGGCAGGGCTCCAGGGGAGCGGCAAGACCACCACCACGGCAAAGCTTGCACGGTATTTCCAGCGAAAAGGCCTGAAGACCGCGGTCATCTGTGCGGATACCTTCAGGCCCGGGGCTTACGACCAGCTCAGTACCCTCTGTGGGAAGATCAATATCCCTTGTTACGGTGACCCGAATCAGACGGATGCCAGGATTATCGTTCGTGATGGGCTCAAAACGCTGGGGGGTGTTGAGGTCGTCATTATTGATACCCAGGGGCGCCACGCCCTGGAAGACGATCTCATCCAGGAGATCGTTGACCTGAACCTCCTCACCAGGGCCACCCACCGGTGGCTCGTCATCGATGCAGCCCTCGGGCAGCAAGCACGGGATCAGGCGAGACGGTTCCATGAGGCAATCAGCATTGACGGGGTGATCATCACCAAGATGGACGGTACCGCGAAAGGGGGCGGGGCTCTCTCGGCCGTCAGCGAGACGCAATCGGGAATCGTTTTTATCGGGAGCGGGGAGACGATAGAGGATCTCGAGCGGTTTGAACCTGACAGCTTCATCTCCCGGCTGCTTGGCATGGGGGATCTCAAGGCACTCGTTGAGCGAGCCCAGGAGACCGTCACCGAGGGGGAGATCGATGTCAATGCCATGATGCGGGGGAAGTTCACGCTCAGGGACATGTACAAGCAGCTCGAAGCCCTGAACAAGATGGGCCCGCTGAAGCAGATCATGAGCATGATCCCCCTCGGGAATGTCGATCTGCCCGGGGATGTGTACGATGTCACCAGCGCCAAGATGTCCCGGTACCGGTACATCATGGACTCCATGACCGGGACCGAGCTCGATGATCCCTCGGTCCTCTCCAGCTCGCGTATCCAGCGGATCGCGTCAGGTTCAGGCTCCTCCCCTGAGGAGGTCCGCGAACTGATCAAGTATTACAAGAACATGAAGCGGGCTCTCAAAGGCGTGCGGGGAGCCGGTGGAAAGTTCAACATGCAGCGGATGATGAAACGGTTCGGCGGGATGTAAGCCGGATGATCCGGTTTGCCGTGATCGGCCACCTGGCCCATACCACCGGTGACTTCTCACTCTCTGATATGCCGGGGGGTGCAGGCCGGCTCGATATCCTCTGCCGGTGTGTCAATACCTCCCTCTTCCTCTCGCATGGCATGAGGCGTGACGTGGAGGTGTATCTTGTCCTCCTCGGCCAGCCGGACCCACCAAAAACGATCCTCTTTTCCGGGGAACGGGTGCGGTACCTGAGCCCGGACGAACGGAGTGCCGGATCGCTGATCAAGAAGGCACTGGCCCTCCCTGCCGGGGACGAGTTCCGTGAATCCACCCCCGGGGTGTACATCCGGAAGGGGGGGCTGCCTGACCTGGTTGCCGGGTTCCCGTTTGCCCGCCTTGACGAATCAGGAACGGACGTGCGGAAGGCACCTGCCCTCCCTGAAAATTACCTGCTGAGCGATCACCTGAACATGACAGAGGAGGAGGCAATCCTCGCGGGGGCACTTCCGGTATACTCTGTCGGCCCTCGGTCATTGCATGCTGATCACACCATCACCGTACTCCTGAACGAGCTGGACCGGAGGGCGCTCTGATGGATCTCATGGAAATGACTGGTGCAATCCTTGCCTATGGTGAGATCTGTGATCACTGTCTTGGGAGAATGGTCGGGAAGCGTTCCTTTGGCCTCTCAAACGACCAGAGGGGGTATGCCCTCCGGGTGAGCTATGCTCTCTTCCATGACGAGCCCTTCCACCCGCATGAGGGGACCTGCTGGATCTGTCAGGAAGTATTCCTTTCCACTGAGGAATGGGCACGAAAGATCGTGACAGAACTGGAGGGGATCGAATACAGGACGTTCCTGATTGGCACCCGTGTACCACCCCTGATGGCCGAGAGCGAGGAGATGGTCTGGAGCGATCTCTCCCTTTCGTCACCAGAGCCCCTCAAGTCCGAGATGAACCGAGAGGTGGGAAAGGCTGTCAGCCGGCTGACAGGGAAGGAGGCCGACCTGGCCCATCCGGACATCCTCGCCATCCTTGACCTCTCGACAGGGAAGGTTGAGATCCAGGTGAACCCTCTCTTCTTTTATGGAAGGTACCGAAAACTGGAGCGGGGGATCCCGCAGACTCACTGGGACTGCAGGGAATGCCGGGGAGCCGGGTGCGAACGGTGCCATTTTACCGGGAAAATGTACCAGGATTCGGTCGAGGAGTTGATCGGGCGGCCCGCGATCGAGCTCTGTGCCGCGGAAGCCGCGGTGCTCCATGGTGCCGGGCGGGAGGATATCGATGCCCGGATGATCGGCACCGGCCGGCCTTTTGTGATGGAGCTGGTCCGGCCGTTCCGCCGGAGTATCGATCTGAAGGTGCTCGAGGAAGCGATCAACGGATCCGCTTCAGGCAGGGTCGAGGTATCCCTTGAGCGATGGACACGGCGCGGTGAGGTGGAAACCATTAAATCGGACAAAGGGCATAAAAAATACAGGATCCTGGTCGAGATAGAAGGCCCGTTGTCCTTATATGAGCTCCAATCAGCCCTAAAAGCCCTGAAAGGGGCGACAATATATCAGCGCACCCCACAGAGGGTCGCTCACCGCAGGGCTGATAAAGTACGTGAACGGCACGCTACGGAGATATCATACCTCGGGGAGGAAGAGGACGGGTATGTTCTTGAGGTGACTGGAGAAGCCGGTCTCTATATCAAGGAACTTATCTCGGGTGATAACGGACGGACCCGGCCAAGTCTTACCGAGATCCTCCAAAGGCCTGCAAGGGTCTCGAGGCTCGATGTGGTGCAGGTAGAACGCACCAGGGAGGAGTGAGTAATCATGGCACATCATAACGGACCAAGGAAGAAGACACGGTACAAATTCAAGAAAGAGATACGACGGCGTGGCATCCTGCCGGTCACCTCGCTCATCCAGCGATTTGAGCCTGGTCAGAAGGTGCACGTGGTCTGCGAGCCGAGCATCCAGAAAGGTATGCCGCACCGCAGGTTCCATGGAAAGACCGGAACGGTGGTCGGCCAGCGCGGGCGCGCCTGGCTCCTTGCCATCCGGGATGGCGACAAGGACAAGATCGTCATCGCAAGACCGCAACATCTAAAAGCACAAAGGTAAATCTCTGGAATCAGGTGACTGGCATGAAGGTAAAGGCTGTTCTTAGCGAAGAGAGGGTCACTCTCCCGGAGGTCCGTGAGGTCCTCGCCCAGGTCGAGGCCGAGCGGATCGCATCAGAGAAAGAGATGTCATATGAGCTTCGCAAAAGCATCGAGCATGCCAACCAGACCTCCAAGATGCCGGCCGACAAGTCCCGGGAACTGGTAAAAGAACTTCTCACGCTCGAGAAGATGAAACCCGATATCGCATACCGCATTGCCAATACTGCACCCCGGAGCAGGGATGAACTCCGGGCGATCTATGCGAAGGAAAAATTCTCTCTCACCGGCGAAGAGCTCGATGCCATTGTCGGTATCGTGCAGAACTATCTCTGAGGTCTTTTTCATGAAGGCGGATAAAAAAGAGATCAACGCGATAGTCCTCGATGTTCTCCAGCGGGGGCATCCCGATGATCCCCGGCCGGTCTTCAAACGTGAAGCGATAGTCCAGGCGATGGGGATCTCCCAGTTCAAACTCCTTGAACTGGTGCCGAAATCACTGGGTATCCAGATCCACGAGCGGGTCTATATCGGTGAGGGCGAGCGAGAAAAGATAGAGCGGGTGAAACGGCGGATCGGCTACGAGGAGCTGACCCAGACCGCCAGGGTCGAACTCCCCTTTGTGGTTGAGCAGCTGGTGAAAGAGAAGGAACCTGAATTTGTCCAGTTCTTCAACAAATCCATATCGATCACCCCGAAACTGCATATGCTCCACCTCCTGCCGGGGATCGGAAAGAAACTGATGTGGGAGATTCTCACCGAGCGGGAAAAGAAGCCGTTCGAGAGCTTTGCTGACATCAGCCAGCGGATCAAGTCGATTCCCCATCCGGAAAAGATGGTGGTGAACCGGATCATCGAGGAACTTCAGGACCCGGATATCAAGTATCATGTCTTCACCTCAAAATGAGCGCCCCAAAGGACCAGCACTTCCTGATCGACAGGAATGCAGTCCGTCGGATAGCTGATCTGGTTGATCTCCGCGATCGTCTGGTCCTCGAGATCGGTCCCGGAGAAGGAATCCTGACAGGCGAGCTCCTCTCCCGGGGGGCAAAGGTCAATGCCGTGGAGATCGATCCCGATCTGGTCGACGAATTAACCCTCTTTTTTGCCGATGAGATCGAGACGGGTAGGCTTACGGTCATCTGCGGAGACGCGATCCGGTGTGACCTCCCGCCATTTGATGTGGTGGTCTCGAACCTTCCCTATTCCGCATCGTCAAAGATTACGTTCCGGCTGCTTGCAGCCGGATTTGAAGAGGCGGTGCTGATGTACCAGGAGGAGTTTGCCCGCCGGATGGTTGCACCGGCCGGGACCCCTGGTTGCGGGCGGCTCTCGATCATGGTCCAGACCTACTGCTGTGTCGAGCGGTGCTTCGATCTCCCCCCGCAGGCATTCTCCCCGAAGCCTCAGGTCAGATCGACAGTGGTGAGGATGAAGCTCCGCGGCCCCCTCTTCCCCATCAGTGACGATGCACTCTATGCCGATGTGGTCCGGGCCCTCTTCTCCCACCGGAGAAAGACGGTAAAAAACGCCCTGCGGAATTCTGCCGGGATCCTCGATCCTGCTCTTGCAGAGAAGATGCTTGCCGCCCTGCCCGATGAGATCCTCGCCTCCCGCCCAGAGACACTCTATCTCGAGGATTTTGCGACCATCACGAACCTGGCGGCAGAATGACCCACCCGGAGGTCTATGCCCCGGCAGAGGACACCTGGCTCCTCCTCCGGGCCGCCGCGCAGGAATGCCATGATGGTGAACGGGTGCTCGAGGTCGGGTGCGGCAGCGGTATTATTTCAGCGTCTCTCTCCGGGCGGGCCAGCGTACTCGCCACCGACATCAATCCCCATGCGGTTCGTGCGGCCCGCAATCATGGGATCGAAGTGGTAAGGACCGATCTCGCTGCCGGTATCTGCGGCCGGTTTGACCTGATCCTCTTCAACCCTCCCTACCTCCCGACCATGCCGGAGGAGCGGCTGGACGACTGGCTCGAATATGCCCTTGATGGTGGCCCGGATGGTCGCTTGGTCATCTCCCGGTTCCTGTCCGGTGCCGGGAGGCTGCTTGCCCCGGGAGGCCGGGTGCTCCTCCTTGTCTCGTCCCTGACCGGGATTTCCGAGGTATGCATGCTGATACGGGAGGCTGGCTTCTCCCCGGAACGGATCATGGAGGAGACCGTAGAGGGAGAGCTGCTGACCGTGATCAGGTTCCGATAAGCTGCGGGGATCTATCCCGCCAGCCAGGGGACTATCAGGCGTTGTTATTCCCCCGGGACCGGTTCCCCAATTCTGTTCATTGGGATGTTCCCCGTGTCTCTGCAGGGCGAATCGTCCCGGTAACCGGTGAAATCTCCCGCCCTCGCGCATGGATGAGGAAGATGAGTATGCTCCCTGCGAACGCCTGGTTCTCCTTTGCGATGGAGATAGTTGCCCGGTCAACGGCTTTCTTCTGATCATGACTTCTTCCCTCCTGCGGTCCTGATAGAGAAGACCGACAGTGTCATCCTGGAGCCCCGCATGAAAAAGAGAGAGATGCCGGGTTTATCCGACGTCCCGTGCCATCCCTGATCCACGGGCAGCGCTGCTTACCGCAGCGGCCACCACCTTCACCACGCTCCTGTCGAGGACCGGGGGCATGATATGGTCCCGTGCCGGTCTCTTCACATACCCCGCGAGTGCATGGGCCGCTGCAACCTTCATGTCGTCGTCGATCTTTCTGGCATGCACGTCAAGTGCCCCGCGGAACACGCCGGGGAACGCGAGAGCATTGTTGATCTGGTTGGGATAATCGGATCGCCCGGTCCCGATGATAGCGGCACCCGCTGCCCTTGCCTGTTCGGGCATGATCTCAGGGACCGGGTTTGCCATGGCAAAGACGATCGGATCATCGTTCATCGACCGGATCATTTCTGCTTTCAGGAGGCCCGGGGCGGACACCCCAATGAAAACATCCGCACCTTCCAGTGCCTCTGCAAGCCCGCCTGTCCGCCCTGCATGGTTGGTCTCATCAGCAATGATGAACTTGTACTTGTTGGCATAGAGCCCCTTCCGGTTCCGGTGGATGATCCCCTGGGTATCACAGACGATGATATCCCGGACCCGCTGGCAGACGTCCGGGCTGTACCCGATGCACCGGAGGAGGCGGACGATGGCGTAGCCGGCAGCGCCAGCGCCACTGACTACGATGTTCAGGTCTTCGAACTCCTTTCCGAGCACCCGGCAGGAGTTGAGGAGCGCCGCAAGCACGGTGATAGCGGTCCCGTGCTGGTCATCGTGCATGACCGGGATGCCGATCTCCTGGAGGGCTTCCTCCACCTCGAAACATTTCGGTGCGGCTATATCCTCGAGATTGATACCCCCGAACACCGGAGCAATGTTCTTGACCTCGTCGATGAAATCGGTGTGGTAACTCTCAAAACAGATAGGAAATGCATCGATCCCGGCAAATTTCTTGAAGAGGAGCGCTTTTCCCTCCATGACCGGGATCGCGGCATACCCCCCGATGTTACCCAACCCAAGGACCGCGGAGCCATCGGTCACGATCGCCACCGTGTTGGCTTTCATCGTGTAGCGGTACGCAAGATCCCGGTCTTTTGCGATCTCCCGGCAGACCTCTGCGACTCCGGGGGTATAAGCCCGTGCAAGGTCCCTTCGTGTCTCGACCGGCACCTTGGGATGGAGTTCGATCTTTCCATGGTACCGGGCATGGAGTTCGAGCGCCTCATGGTAGAGTTTGCCCGTCTCGTCCTCATCACCCATTCTGTTCACCAGCCGCATTCCCGTGCATCGTATGAGTGCATCAGAGCCATGAGCATAAAAATCCAGCCGGTCCCACTCCCGGCAGATACCGAGGTTTTTTCTGGGAGAGCGCCCCAGAGTAATGCCGGTTCAGCATGAATACACGCAGAGCAGCCCTTCTCCTCCTCGTCCTTGCCGCATTCTGCCTTGCCGCGGGGTGCAGCACGGATACGGGATCTCCCGGGGGATCACCCCTCCCACCAGGCGAGACCGACACTGCGACGGTGACGCGGACGATTGACGGAGACACAGTCCATCTCTCTTTCTCTGACGGGAGGACAGAAACCCTCCGCATTCTTGGGATCGATACTCCTGAAATGACCCTGGAGGGGAACGATCCCGGGAAATTCAGCGGGATCACCGACCTGGAGTACCTCTCGATCTGGGGAGAGGAGGCTGCGGCCTATACCAATGAAAAGCTTACCGGCAAGGTCGTCACGATCTCTTACGATCCGGCAGCGGGAAGCCGGGATACCTACGGGCGGCTCCTTGCTACGATCATCCTCCCGGATGGCACCAACCATGGTGAAGATCTGATCAGGCAGGGACTTGCACGGGTGTTCACCCCTGAGACGTTCGCCCTGAAGGATCACTACCTCTCGGTTCAGGAAGAGGCCATGGATGCCCGGAGAGGCGTCTGGAGCGGCAGTGAACCTGACGGGGCGGGAACCGGGCAGGTCGTGATCGCATCGGTGCACTACAATGCTGCCGGTGATGATGCGGCTAACCTGAATGATGAGTATCTCACGATCCGCAACCGGGGCACGACCGTTGCCGATCTCACCTCCTGGCAGATCAGCGATGCTGACAGCTTTTCCTACCCCATGCCTCCTGTCGCTCTCCCCCCTGGCGGGGCCATCAGGATCCATGCCGGGAACGGGACGCCATCGGCAGGAGAGCTCTACATGGATCTCGATGGCCCGGTGCTCAACAATGACGGGGATACAGTGACCCTGCTCGACAGGGAAGGAACGGTCGTCTCTACCTTCTCATGGGGCTGAATAATCAGATGGGAGAAGAGTGGGGATACCCATCATGCCGGTATCCTTCTGCCAGTATCTCCTGGGGACGACGCAGAGGATCCCTCAAAAGCCCCCTTTTCTGTTACTTCGCTGCCTGCTCCAGGGCAAACGCGATCTCTTCCCACGCTCTGGCAAGCAGCCTCCGGTAGTATCCCTGGTCAAAACGCTTTGCAAGCCAGTCCAGTTCCACGGACCAGGTCCTGGCGTCAGTCACGACGTACCCGATCTCCATCCCCGGCTCCACCCTGATCCCTGCAGCGCGGCATGCTGCGATGGCCGATGCCTCGGGGCAGCTCCGGGAGTAGGTGAGCTGGCTTACCTGCCGGCGGATGGCCAGGGAGGAGGGGGCGGCCGCGGCGAGCCCGGACTGCGCCTCCCGGTAGAGTCCCTGGACCTCCTCCCTGCATGACGCGAGTTCAGCCCGTGACCCGGCCCCTTTCATCACCGAGAGCATGGCCTCCTGCATCGCCCGGACATAAGGCGGGGTATCTCCGCGCCGTGCCATGATCCCGCGGATCTTCAGATCGCCCGTGCTGAGGCGCCCATAGTAGCGGTTGTAGGCACCATACCCGTCGGGCATGGGGAGAAAGACGATCCAGTCATAGCAATCGAGCGTGGTGTGAAGGCCGGTCACCAGCTCGATATGGGCTTTGAGCGCCCCGGCCGGCCCCCCCTGCACCCAGAGGCAGTCGACGATCCCGTGCAGGACGTCAAAGCCCATCTCTTCTGCACACTCCTTTGTCGTGAGCAGGATCTCCCGGGCATGCCAGGTGATCTTCTCGTGCACCTCGATCTGCCCGAACTTTGCATTTTTATAGCCGGTGTACCCGAAACAGGTCACCAGCATCCACTTCAGGATCGCATCGATCCCGGCATAAGCGGGATCGGCTGCTTTCCGGGCCTTGGTCTCTCTCCGCAGAAGAAGGAGCGGCCTGAGCACCTGGGGCAGGAACCCCTGCCGGTCAGGGTGGGTGAGCGTCTCTGGGGAGAGGTTATACCGGACGATGATGGAAGGGTAGAGGGAGGTGAAGTCGATCTCTGACACCTGCCCGTAGAGCCCGGCTACGGGCTGGAACATCATCCCGCCACGATCGGCCGACTTCAGGTCGCAGAACCTGCGCACGGCCTCGGGATCGCTCTTACGGAACGGAATGGCGATCCCACGCCTCAGTGCCTCGTAGACCTCGTATGCCGAGATCAGGGTCCCGGAGGTAAAACGGGCAGCGAGGTTGGGGGAGAGCCCGGTGAGGCGGGCGCCGATGAGGATTCCGGAAAGGCCGCTCTCTCGGTAATGGAAGCTCTGGGCGGTATCGATCAGGATCCTGCCATCAGGGATGAGGGAGCCTGCCCGGTACTCGGTCCTCCCGTAGCTCCAGTATGATTTTTCGGTCATCTTCCGGTACCTCCCGGTCCTGCTGAACGGGAGCACGATCCCCCGCTCTGCAGCCGCAGAGAGGAGGCGGGGCAGCCAGAGGTCCGAGCGGGGGAAGAGCACGACATCGGGATCAATGGCTCCGACAAGGGCGGAGAGGTCAGCGAGGACCACGCCCTCCTCTCCCCGGAGGTGCTCATGGCGTTCGTGCAGCACCTCGATCGAGCAGACGGGATCCTTTTCGAAGGGGATACCGCTGATACGAACCTCGATGGTCCTGAACGGGAGAGAAGGGAGATCCGGCGAAAACCTGGATGCCGGATCGTCACAGCAGGGGACAAGGTCCTGTGCAGCCAGGTACTGATGGTCGGGTCGCAGATCGACATTGTAGAGTTCAGCGGCGTACCCGGTCTGCCGTTCGATTGCCAGCGCGACCTCCCGGCCGGCTGGGACCCGGTACCCCTCGCACGTTCCGTGCACGGTCCGGAAGGTGCACTCCTCTGCCCCGTATGCTGATTCCAGGGCATCGAGCAGCTCCCAGTGTGCCGGGGGGTCCGGGAGGCGCAGGTAAAACGATGGGGTGTAGGGCACGCTCCGGTGCCGGACCGTCCCGTCCCGGCCGAGATCCCAGATCTCCACGGTCTCCCGGGAGCAGGTGTCAGTGATCCACATGCCGTTCCTCCGCGGCTTTCAGGATCCCGATGCATGCGGAGAAGAGTGCCGCTTCGAGCGGATCATCAAAGATGTAGAACCCCTCGCTTGCATGCTTCCTTGCCATGGCAACGACCATGAGTGCCGCAATTCCCTCCCTTCCGGGGAGTGACCGGGCCACCTGCTCCCAGTTCCCGGTGATATCTTTCACCCCCATCCGAACGCTCTCAAAGCTCCGCCCCATCAGATCCCCTCCAGGGTGGTCTGGTCCCCCGGGAGCCCGGCCGGGTGCCGCACCCGCCCGCTGCGACGTGGCCGTGGCAGGGCTGGCCAGTCCGGCGGTGAGAGGGAGAAGAACCGGTCTGCCCGATCGGCAAGGAGGGAGAAGGATGGGTCAGGGGACGGGGCGTACAGCACGACCGCGGCGTTCTGCCCTGCCCCTTTCAGTGCCTGTGCCACCTGGAAGAGGGCCTCCTTCCCGGATCCCTCATACAGCCCCGGATCATGCTCGACAAAGATGATGGTGTGATAGGAGTCGCGGAGGATGGTGAGGAGCTGGAACGCGGTGAAAGCTCTCCTCACCTCGATCGTCACCGACCTGCGGTTGATCCCGGACAGGAGCCTCGAATAGTTCCCGCTCACGAAGAGAAAGAGGAACCGCCGGAGTACCGGGTTGTCATTGAGCCCGGCAAGCACGAGATCCTCCGGTGCAAGGAGTGCCGCAAAGGTCCCGGTGCGCAGGGTGACGGTGGGGTGCAGGTCAAACTCCATTCCATCTCCAGGTGCACCTTCCAGGCTCCATAAGGGCACAGAGCACGTGGCGTGAAAGTGCGATCGATAGGTTCAAGCACGGGAAAAAAATTGATTGAAACGGGCGAAATAACGAAAAAAGCCATTTTTAAAAAGATATCCGGGAAGGGCCCTCTATCTGCGGGCACATTCGGGGAGCCATGGTGGTTCCGTGTCCTGGCGGGTCTGGAGCGGCTACGCCTTCGGGCGGAACGTCCGGGAAGGGCAGCGGCCGGCATCGCGGTCGGCAGGCACCCTGCCGTTGATGGTACACTCCCCTTCCTTCCCGTTCTTTGCGGTATAGAGGAAACAGTCAGCGCAGGTGGGCATGGGAGAATGATGCTCCCTCCCCTCACTTGGAGCTTTGCCTACAAAAGAGAGGAAGTGAGAAAGCCGTAGAGGAATGCGATGCCGGCAAGGCACATCAGCGGGATTGCCACCTTGTCAGCGATCCCGAAGGTCCGCTCCCGGAGCCGGGTCCGGGCACGGGTGCGGTATCCCCGGAGATCGATGGTCAGGCCGAGGAGGGTTGCCCGCGAGAGCGAGTTTGAGACGAGCGGGACCATGACCGGAGCCACGCTCCTGATCCGGCCCATGAACCCGTCGCCAGGGTGGTATCCCCGAGCGAGCTGGGCTTCGTGGATCCGTTTCCCTTCGATCTGGAGAGTGGGGATGAATCGCAGCGCGATGATGAACATCAGGGTGTAGTCGACCGGGACCCTTGCCCGTTCCATGGTGTGGACCAGGTCGCGGGGCTGCGTGGAGATGACAAAGAGCTGGAAGGCGGAGATCAGGATGGCGAACCGCAGGGTCAGCACCGTCCCGACCGTGAGGGCACCCACGGTGATCGGGATGCTGCCCCCGATGAGCGGGATGAAGGAGGGTACAAGGTATCCGATGACAGCCCCATCCTGCACCGTCAGGATCGTGATCAGGTAGATCACGATGCTCATGAGGAGGATGAGGATCATCTGCTGGATGACCGGCCGGAGCAGGTGCCCTGCAAAGGCGAGCAGGAAGATGAGCAGGAGGAGCCCTGCAAGGAGGGGGATAGATGAGGTGAGGATGGTCACTACGCTCACGATGATGATGAACAGGATCTTTGTGACCGGGTGGAGGCGGTGAAAGATCCCGTCTCCCGGTATGTACTGGAGGATCTCAGCCATGGGCTGCCTCCGCCCTGACATCATCGGCTATCCGGCCAGCCTCCATGTGGATCACCCGGTCGGCACACTGCCCTGCGATCTCGCGGCTGTGGGTGATCATGATGATGGTGTGCCCTTTCTCCTGGAGTTGTTTCAGGATCTCGAGGATCTCCCGCGACTCCGATCCGTCAAGGCCGGTGGTCGGTTCATCCAGGATCAGCACTGCCGGCTGCATGGCAAGCACGCAGGCGATCGCCAGCCGCTGCCGCTCCCCCCGGGAGAGCCAGCGGGGGTACAGATCGCGGGCAGCGGTGAGCCGGACGGTGGCAAGGGCGTCCATGACAGCCTGCTCCCGGCCGGGGATCCCGAGGTTATCGACACCGAACGCGACCTCATCGAAGACGGAGTCGGCGAAGAACATATGGTCGGGGTTCTGGAAGACCAGCCCGACCGAATGGGCGAGCTCCGCAATCGGGGCTTTTGCAGCATCCTTCCCATTGACGGTGACCGTCCCTTTTCCGGGACGGAGCAGGCCGATGAAGTGCTTGACAAGCGTGGTCTTCCCTGAGCCGTTCTCGCCGACGATTGCCACGAACTCCCCCTGCGCAATCGAGAGGTCGACACCGGAGAGAGCCTCCTCCTCCCCGTAGCTGAAGGTGAGGCCGCGGGTGCATACCATCGGTACAGAGCCATTCACGGCTGGTGACCTGGTCCTGATCCCCGAAAAATCGGGGATGAGGGTCCGGCGTGCGATCTCGTCCTGCAGGACAGTTGCCGGGGGTCCTTCGTTCCGGATTCGCCCGTTCTCGAGCACAACGATCCGATCGACCAGGCTGGCCAGTTTCGTGAACTTCTGCTCGACTATCAGGATAGCCTTGCCCTGTGCCTTGAACTCTTCTAAAAGCCTGACAATGCTCTCGGTCCCCTGCTCATCGAGTTCGGACGTCGGTTCATCCAGGATCAGGATATCGGTCCCGAGTGCGAGCGTCGTCGCAAGCACCACCCGCTGTTTCTGCCCGCCAGACAGTGCATGGGGGGGACGATCCTTGAGTTCTTCAAGGCCGGTGACCGCGAGGACCTGCGCAAGCCGCTCTTCGACCTCGGCAACAGAAAATCCGCGCCGTTCAATGGCCGAGAGAACCTCCTCCTCGACCGTGGTGAAGAGGAGCTGGGAATCGGGGTCATCAAAGAGGATGCCGACCCGGGTGGAGATATCGGTGAGGTCATGGTACTCGCGCACGTCTTTGCCGTCCACGGTCACCCTGCCGGATTTCTTCCCCCCGTATTCATGCTCGAGAATGCCGGCTGCGGCCAGGCAGAGGGTGGTCTTGCCTGATCCGGAGTGGCCGGTGACAAGGACGCATTCCCCTCCCTTGAGGGTGAGGGTGATTTCGGACACCGCTTCCCGGTCCGCCCGGGGATAGGCATAGCTGACATTCTCGAGCGTGATCATTCCTGTCCCCGCATCAGGACCCGGCTTGCCGGGTAGTAGAGGATCTGGACGATGACCGCGTTGAAGACGGCAGTGATGACCACAATCGGGACAAAGGCAACGACAAAGCCCATCATGTCGCCATTGTATTTCGCAAGGATGGTTGCACTGACGAACATGATGGCTACCGCGGCGAAGGTGAAGCCGCTGGCGAGCGTGGTCAGGAACGTCGATATGGTTGGTGCCAGCTGGGTCCGGTTGCGAAGCACGGTGTAAAGTCCGAAGCAGACCAGGGCTCCCACCGGTTCGCTGATCAGGTTTGCCGGGGGGAAGATCGAGCTTGAGATCAGCATCGAGAGGATTCCGGCAACGATACCGATACCGAGTGCCTCGTATACTTTTGGCCGGACGAGGATGATCGCAAGGCAGTAGAACGCAATCACCATGTTGGGGGTGAGCGGAGTGTGGAGCATGGCCAGGAAATAGCGCAGGATTGCTCCAACGGCAAGCAGGATACCTACTATGGCAATATCTCGTGATTTCATGATATTTCACCTGATTTTTTATTTTTTTGGAGTGAGCCGGGGCATGCCCCGGAGATGCGATAAAAAGAGTTTCAGCGCCAAGGCTCGAGGACAGGGAAGAATACGGTGGATCTCATCAGAGCCCGGGAGACCGGGAATACTGTAGGCATCTTGTAATTTCCTTCCTCGTGTGATGTATAATTTTATACAGTAATGTATAAAAATATACTGATCAGCAATCTCCCTTTGAGAGGACGAGCTGCAGGTACACAAACCACAGCTGGTGCCCTCCTCAAGGCCTTCCGGGTTGTCACTGCCACATGCTTATTGCTGATGGTGAGAGAGAACAGAGCATGGCTGAATGGAAGTACTGCCTCCTCTTTCTGCTGCTGCTCGGCATTGCAGCCGGTCCCGCTGTCGCACATCCGCCATCGGGGGTGACGCTGGTATATAGCGAACAAAACGGCGAAGTGGCAATGACCGTGAACCATAGTGTCAGCGATCCTTCCACCCATTATATCGGTGAAGTGACCATCAGGAAGAATGGCGAGACAGTGATAGGGGAGGTCTATACCGGGCAGCCGTCAGAGGATACTTTCACGTACCGGTATCCGATCATCCTCACTCCCGGTGATGAGATTGTCGCAACCGCTGAATGCAATATCGGGGGATCGGGAACCGCCCGGTTTCTTATGCCCGGGCAGACCGTCCCGGCCCCCTCAGGACCGGATACCGTGCCACGGTACGTGTACCATGCCGTTCTGATGGTGACCGGCATTCTCTGTATCATCGCTTCGGGGCTGATCCCTGTCTATGGGAAGAGAATTACCGGCTGGTATCGTCTCCACGTCGTAACGGCTGCAATCGGGAGCATCCTTGTCATACCGGCACTCTTCCTGGTCTTCCGGATCTCCTACCTCTCGTTGTCTCCGTCAGCGTTTGCCATCCACGTGATCCTCGGGCTCCTCCTTCTTCTTACCCTCCTTGCAACAATTGTGCTCTCCCTGATCAGGAACCGCATGGGGTCACGGAAGCGTCTTTTCAGGAGTGCCCATATCTGGATGGGCCGGGCGTTCATCATTCTCATGGTGGTGAATGTCATCACAGGGCTTGCAGCAGTCGGGGTTCTTTGAAAAGAAGGGATAATTTGATATATCCGGGAGGGAATTCCGCAGCACAGGGATAGGTACGATGACAAGGATCCTGATTGTATATTACTCGTTATTCGGCCATATCCACCGGATGGCAGAGGCGGTTGCCCTCGGGGTACGGGATGTCCCGGGATGCGAAGCGGTGCTGCGGCGGGTACCCGAGACGCTGCCTTCCGGTGTTCCGGAGAAGATGGGGGCTGGGGAGTTCCAGAAGGAGTTCTCCAAAATCGCGGTCTGCACGATGGAGGAACTGGCGGGGGCGGACGCGATAGTGGTCGGGACACCGACACGGTATGGGAATATGTGCGGCCAGATGCGGCAGTTCTTCGATGCAACGGGGAAGCTCTGGGTAGCAGGAGCTCTTGTGGGAAAACCCGGGAGTGTCTTTACGAGCTCAGCGACCCAGCATGGGGGGCAGGAGTCCACTATCCTCTCCGTGCATACCACCCTGCTCCACCATGGGATGGTTATCGTCGGGCTCCCGTATACGTTTGGGGGGCAGAGCAGGCTTGACGAGATTACCGGAGGGAGCCCGTACGGGGCATCCACCATAGCGGGCAACGGGCCGGGCACCCGGTGGCCGAGCGAGAACGAACTGGCTGCAGCCCGCTACCAGGGAAGGTATGTCGCGGAGATTGCGAAACGACTTGCACGGTAGCACCATTTCCCGGGGTGCCTTTTTTCCTGATTTTTCCGATCTCCCGGTCGTTTCACAATGGTAGTCAGAAACCAGTATTGTTCATCACAGTTTTGTTCATCGGCAATCGTTCTCTCCTCTCCTGATGAGATCATGCCTGGCAAGGCTGGAACGGAAGCAGTCCCGGGCGATACGGGCGAAAAAAATTGGGTTATTGCTCTAAATCGAAAGAATAGGTCATGTTCGATACAACAGTGCCGTTCCGGACCAGTTCAACATCAATATCGTACATCCCGGCACTCAGCCCGGAGCAGGATGAGCAGGTGGGAAGGGTATGGTTGTACCTGAGACTATTCTGCCCTGGGGTGAGCGTCACCGGGATCTCCTTGTCGAGCTGATAGTCTCCGTGCCGGCTCTTGATCCCTACCAGCTTGAGCGTGGTGTTGCTCATATCCCCTCTGGCGCTTGCAGACACAGTGATGTTCATGACTTCCTTGGAATGGTACAGGTCTTTGTCGGTGGTGACGGAGGTGATGGTAGCACTACCGGGACCCAAAAAATAGGTATATGCGATCACCGCACCCGCTGCGATAATCACCACGATGAGGGTAATGATGAGAAGATCACGTCGCATAAAAAATGGTAGTCCGTGCTTGGTTATTATACCATTGGCAGGGAATCCGGCAGATGCATGGGAACAGGATAAAATCTCTCAAAACGGGACATGGAGAATTAATCCTCAAATTACCTCAGTTATGCAAGTTCCGATGGATCGAACCGGGCAGGCCACGATGCCAGGTACATGGCATCCACTGAAGTAAGCGGTGGAGCATTACTTCCGAACCTTCCAAAGGATAAGGGCCGCAAGAAAGCCCGCAACCACTATGAAGCAGGAGAAACCCGGTAAAGGTGTCGGAGGAGGTAGGACTTCGCCCTGCGAATTGTCTGAAGGAGACGGAGTGCTGTTTCCTGGACGAGTATCCATACCGGGTATAGTCACATCGGGCCGCGAGGGGAGGAGATAGAGGACGACCTCGCGTGGTGACCTGAACCAGTCCTCTCCCTCACCACGTGTATAGATGATATATTCTCCTGAGATGACCGGATGGGAAAGCCCACGCTTGAAAGGAGTGATCTGGCTTTTTTCTCCTGTGCGTAGGTCCATTATCATGACCGCACTTCTGCTATCCCTGAAATCGAGAGGATTCATAGACTGCAACCATACAACCCGGTCATCCGAGACGGGAGGTAGATGCCCCTGGTGCACGCTCCCCTGCCCGACAACGGTCCTGGTCCGGGAAGAGATAGCATAATGGACAATCGTATGGACCCCATGGATCTTCTCTGTCCATACCACATCGTTGCCAGAGATATACGGATTGCTCTCCACCGGATTTTCCGTCGGCAGACGCTCCTCTTTTCCGTTCTTCAGATCGAAGAGGTAGAGTTCCGGGTCATTCGGACTACCATGGCGATAATCTTTCCACAGGATATAATTGCCGGAAATCATGGGGGTGCTCTGGTTGCCCGGTGAACCGGTCGGGAGGTACTGTCTCTCTCCAGTCGTCAGGTTGAGGAGGACGATCGTTCCCCCGTCAACGCTGGAGCGGGCAAGTCCCTCGTGCTCGGTCCAGACAACCCGGTCCCCGTCAATCGAGGGATTCTGGTTGAACCTGAGATCGGAAACAGGGAGGACTGCATCATCCTGGTTGGTGAGTTGAACCAGGGAACCTGTCGAGATGTTCATCAGCATGATCCCCTTTTCGCTGAATACGACGCGATCCCCGGAGATACTCGGTGTTACAACCTGATGTGTGAGTTGTTTTCTCGTTCCCTCTGGAAGGTTATACATGTAAAACCCTCGTTCAGAGGCACTCATGTGTTTGTTATCCTGGAGCCAGAAAAGGTAGTCTCCCTCCAGGGTCATACAGAGCGGCTCTCCCGAAAAAGTAAAGAGAACAGCTTCTGTTCCAGGTACGGATTCTGCGCTGATAGTCCCGGGAATAGTGACCAGACAGATAATGACTATCAGGAGACCCCGGGAATGTTGATAGTTATTCATGGCTGAAAAATGGGTTAGGGGAAGCTGAACACCGAAGTGTCGTCATAGTCCTCAGCATAGTAGGGTGTCGGGATATATCCCCATGCATGGACATAGTACTGGCCATTCGCGGGATTTAACTTATCTTTTGATGCAGTGATCAACCATACCCCCTGCTGGGAACTCGCCGATGTCGAATCCACGGTTTGCCCGGAGTCCCGGTTAATCAGTAACGCCTCGACGTAGATATACCAGGGTGGGTTCTCCAGTCCCGACGCGGTGCAGGTGCCCCCGAAACGGATGGTCCTCCAGTCAAATTTGTATCCGGTCGCACTGACAGAGACAGTGGCACGATCCAGGGCCGGCTGGTCATCATTGGTATCGTTGCCCGGTGCAGGCTCCATTGCCCACCAGGTCATCTTCTGGCCTGCCATATTCTCCTTGTATGAGTCGGGGATCCCGACAAGGTGTTCCGGATGGACCCTCTCCATGTATTCAAGGACAGTTATGTCCTTCCCATGGAGTTCGTTGATCAGCTTCAACTGTTCTGCAGTGGCATCCGATCGGACGACTCCCTTCTCATCTTCCGCACTCGCTATTCCAATCAGTGCGGATGCAAGCACGAGGACCAGCATAAAGACCGGTCCCATTCTCATTCGATATTGTTCCATGATTCTTGCTCCTTCACGGGCCTGGTGGCAAATGCCGAAGGAAGACCCGGAAATGTGACAGCGTAGGTAGCCTCTGCGTTCCTTGTGGCTGTCATGGGATGAGGATCTTGCCCTCACCCTCAAAGGCAATTGGAACCAGATGAATAAACGATCTCTGTGCCAGATCCAGAACTGTTCCCGCGACAATTCGCGATCCAGCACAGAAAGGTTATAAACATCTCTGGCGAGATCTGAACAATGCCGGGCTGGATATCTTCAGAATGGAAGGAGGGTAGCACGCAAAACCATCAACCACGCCGATTTCACACTGCCCTTTCCATGACGTTATGGATTCTGTTCATTATATTTTGCGTTTTGGAACTGGTTTATATCCCCCTGTTCGGTGTCGATGGCACGGGAGTGCCCGTCCCCCTGTGGCAGATGAGACCGTCCGATCTCATCTGCCATATGGTCCATTCCGTATCTCCCGATCTTGTAAAGCCGGTACAGATCCTACTCTTCTGGGGGATCGGATTCGGGGCGTATTTTGGGTTCCGCACTATCTCGGGAAAAACAGTACTTGACAATACCGCAAGGCTGCGGGTCTTCGATACTATCCAGGAATACCCCGGAATCCACTTCAATGCGCTCCGGGAGCAGACCGGCATGAACCGGGGGACGCTCCGCTACCACCTCTCCATCCTGTCACTCACCAGGAAGATCACCTCCTTCCAGGACGGAGTATTCTCGCGGTATGTTCTGAGCGGGATGGCGATGTCGTCGTACGAGCAGATCGTGATATCCAGATTCCGGAACGGATCGGATCGGAAGATCCTCTCTTATCTCCTCGATCACCCGGACACATCCCAGCGTGAAATTGCCGAAGCCCTTGGTGTCGCACCTTCGGTGGTGAGCAACCGGATCACAAAGCTGTATGATGAGGGGGTTGTTGCGATGGAGCGTCTCGGAAGGAGCACACTGGTAGCCCTGACGGATGAAGCTGTCGATGTGATCAGGAGGATCCAGAGTATAGGAACACATTCTGATCTGATCCCAGTCCCGGCTCCTGAAATTCCGGGATAAAAGAACTTTCTACCGGTGCTTAACCCTGCAGAAGACCATGGTCCCCTGAGAATATCCTCCGTTCCGAACCCTGGAAAATCCATCGAACCTGGCGTTCGTTCGTGTTCCTGCACAGAGATCGTTTAAATGATCCTATCGATGTCTCACAGGGCACTCATGCCCAGGAGATGAGACATGTCACCAGAACTGAAAACAGCAATTCCAGTCTGTATCCTGGCACTTGCTGCACTGATATCGGTTATCACCCCCTGTGCCGGAGGGGTTCATATCCAGGCGAGTCACGATATCGTGCTTGCGAAAGGAGACCCCCTCACAATCACCGGGGACGGCTACCACAATGGATCTGCCACCCTGTGGGGGATAGGATATTCATTCCTCGACCGCAAGGTTGTCAATGCGTCCCCGACTGGAACAATATTGTGGACATTGGACCCGGAGACAACCCAAACGTTCCATAGTGGCCCCTTTATGATAATAGTCCAGGATCCAGGACAGGACCGGAACTATTCGATCGTCGCGAACGAGTCTGCTGGAAAATGCCTTATAACATCGGTGGACGGTACACCCCTCTTCGAAACAGAGGTTGGATCAATGAATATCCCTGCCGCTCTAGATCTCGCGGATCTCCTGAAGAATCAGATCGATGGAAATGGCTCAGACGATTCATGCCTGATCCAGACGGTTTATGTCGAGGAGCCTGCACTGCACCTTTCGACCGTGAAGTTAGGTAGTGCCCTGGCAGTTCATACGGGAGAGTGCGTACTGGTGCAGGGTACCATGAACATGGCACCGGAAAACCGGATAACAGCGAGGATTTATAATACGGATGTGATCGAGAAGACCGGCCAGCGCACCCTTGTCCGGCCCGCCACGGTCATTGGGACTGAGAGGGGGCCCTGGGAAAATACCTGGGAATATACCCTCGATACCGCAGGATTGGAACCAGGGGAATACCTGGTCGAGATCGGATGGAATCGATCGCACGTATCAGGACAGAATGCCTTCCCTCTCCAGGTCATACAACCGGAGAACTGGATCGAAAGAGTGTGGAATGGATTATTTTGGCGGATTCCCAGAGGAATTTTTGGGTCCTCATGATCTGGTAGCGGGACCTGCAGGAGGGATACCAGAACTGTTAATGCCGTTATCTAGAATGTATTCCATTCCACTCACATTCGCGTCACTTCCATTATCATGAGTGTGCGAAAATGGCACTCCCTGCTTTCAGCTTCATCCTCAACCAATTGAAAACTCTCCAAAAACAAGGGATTCTCGGGCGGATGCTTTCGATAAAAAGCTGAGTTGTAACCAAAATTCAAGATAGGAGGAGTGTGGATCCTCACTCATTACTCTCTTGAATTTGTCGGTGGCTAATCGGAATGCTCAAGAAAAGTACTGGCATTTTGTTTTCACACTGGGAGAACAGAATCTCCGGGGCGCCAATCGGTGCTGTCATGGTCCCATGCTCCACGGTTTTTTCCCTTTTCCCGCTCGGCACCAAGGTATAAATGTCCCTGGAGCCACCATCACGGAATAGTGATATCCATGTCTGGCGATCTCACCCTCTCTGTTGTAACGATAGAAAAACCTGAAGATGTCAATGTGATCCTGGGGCACTCCCACTTCATCAAGACGGCAGAAGATCTCTACGAGGCGGTTGCCGGGGCCGTCCCCGGTGCCCTGTTCGGGCTTGCATTCTGCGAAGCATCAGCAGACCGGCTCGTCAGGACTGAAGGCAGCGATGAAGCGCTGAAAGAACTTGCCGGGAAGAACGCTCTCCGTATCGGGGCAGGCCATTCGTTTATCCTCTTTCTCCGGAACTGCTATCCCATCAATGTCCTGAACACCATCAAGGATGTCCAGGAGGTCTGCACCATCTATTGTGCCACCGCAAATCCTGTCGAGGTGATCATCGCCGAGACCCGTCTTGGACGCGGGATCCTGGGAGTCATCGATGGATCGTCCCCGGCAGGGATTGAAGGTCCGGTGGATGTCCAGAACAGGATCGACCTGCTTCGGAAGTTTGGATACAAGAGGGGATAAGGCGAATAAAACGGGAAAGAAGACGACATCCTGGTCAAAGTGAGAGGGGAAGCCGATGGCTGATATCCCCTGATGAGGGAATATCCGGCAGGATATGTCGTAAGGGGGCAGAGATCAGGGATTGCCGACCGCCGTTTTCACGGCGTCCACAACCCCGGCAACCTTCTTCCCTTCGATGATATCATGCCGGGTCAGCACATGTTCGCCGATAACCGTCACCCCTTTCCGGGCGAGTGCCTTTTTCATGATGGGGATAGCCTCGCCTGCCTTTGAGCCGCAGGTTGCGAAGAGCACGGCCTTCTTTCCTTCACTATTCCGGAGGGCATTGATGGCACCGTTTGTCACGGGGGTTGTCTTCCAGAACCAGACCGGCGTTCCGATCACGATCAGGTCCACTGATGCAAGATCGATCTCGCCGGGCTCGACAGGATCAGGTTCTTCTCGCCTGGCCCTCATGCTCCCTGTGGTATATGCCGTGATCTTGTTGTAAGGGATTTTTGGTTTCACTTCAATGAGGTCCCCCCCGCATGCTGCCTGTATCTTTTCGGCAACTCCGCAGGTTATCCCCGAATATGAGTGAAAGATAATTGCAATCTTCATGAGGTGATACTCTTCTTTTAATCTAATATTCCTGTCGAATACCAGAGAGGGAAGGGGAAGAGGGACCTGGGATGTCTGCGGTGTTCCCTGGAACGTCAGTCTCCAGGAGTGCCCCTTTCGGTATCATGCAACTGCCGGATTCTTACCAATACAAAAAAAAGGGGTGAGCCTTATTCAGATATACCGGGCCTTCTTCGAGAGCTGGACCGGGGTGTAGAGCGGCCGGTAGGGCATGCATGCGGTCTCTTCCTGCACGAGCTCGATCAGCACATCCTCGGTCATCGTCTCCTTGTGCGGCTTGTTCGGCTGGGACTTCGCCCGGACCGTGACCGTCAGGATCCCTTTGTCCATCTCGGCGTCACCGATGACGACTACGAACGGTACCCAGTCAACTGCCGCGTCCCTGGCTTTCTTCCCGACACTTTCGTCCCGGTCATCGAGGTCGGCACGGATCGCGGCACTCCTGATCCGGGCGGCAACCTCGGAGGCAAAGGGGAGGTGGCGCTCTGCAACCGGGATGACCCTGACCTGGGTGGGTGAGAGCCAGACCGGGAGCATCGGGACCTTCTGCGTGCTCGTGGTCTCGAGGATTGCACAGATGACCCGCTCAACGCTCCCGGTCGGTGAACAATGAAGGATGGGGGGATGGACTGCGTTCCCGTCCTGGTAATACTTGATGTCGAACCGTTTCGAGGACTCGACATCGATCTGGACGGTCGGGTTCTCGATCGGCCGGCCCTGCCCGTCGATGGCAGCCAGGTCTACCTTGGCGACCCAGTAGTGGACCCGGTCGGAGAGGATCTCGATCAGCATCGGGACACCTGAATCGGCAACGATCTTCTTGACCCAGTCATGGTATTCATCGTAGAAGTCACGAGTGCAGCGGAACACTCCGACGAGGGCGGTGCCGAAGTCCTTCCCGGTCTTCCAGCCCATCGAAAGCTGCTCCTCAAAACAGGTGAGGGCTTCGGGCATGTCCGTGCAGAGGCTGTGCATGTCGGGCATCGTGAAGGCCCGGAGCCTTTTTAACCCGATCACCTCCCCTTTCTGCTCGTGCCTGAAGGAGTAGGTGGAGAGCTCGTACATCTTCATCGGCAGCGAGTTTGGGGAGATGTGCATGTCCCTCATGATCGAGAACATGCCAAAGCAGGCGGCAAATCGGAGCATCATGTTCCGGTTCCCGCTCTTGAACCGGTACTGCCGCTCGCCGAACTTCTCGGCATGCTCGTAGATAGCCGTGTCTGCAAGATCATACATGACCGGCGTCTCGACCGGGGTTGCCCCATAGGGGAGGACGATGCCGAGGACGTAATCGGCAAGGAGGTCCCGGATCAGCTTTCCTTTCGGCATCCACCTGAGATGACCAACATCGGAGACCGGCTCGTAGTCGACCAGCTCCTTTGACCGCATCAGTTCCACGTGGGCAGGTTCGCCTCCCCCGGAAGCCGGTTCTCCCAGCTCTTTTTTCAGGAGGCAGCCGAACGGGCTGTTGTCGAGATACTGCTTTGCATCATGCGTGGCACCATCAGGGGTCATCACGAAGAACTCGTGAGTCACTTCCTTCTTTTCCTTCTTTGCCGCTTCTTCAGAGGGGAGGATGGTCTTTGAGAGCTCGGAGAGCGGGTGGCCCTTGCAGGAGAGCGTGAAGGATTTGTACCACCCGAAGGGTGCCCGTTTCACCGTAAAGCCCATGCCGGTGAGACCTTCCTCAAGCGCCCTGAGTGCCCAGACCGCAGCATCCGGCCGCGAGAGATCACTGCTCAGGTGGGCATAGGGATATACCACGATGGTCTCAACCGACAACTTGTCGGCCACGAGGCCAATCTCGGCCAGTGCCTGTTCGACCACGCCCTCAAGGTCGTCCTCGTCGACGGCCTCGACGGCACAAAAGACTGCCAGGGCCTCTTCTGCCCGGTCAGAGAGCAGGCTCGTCTCCTCGGCCATGCCCGTCTTCTTTTTTGCTTCGTATTCAATGAAATCGGAATGTATCAGAAGGAGCCGCATGCGTCATCTCCGATAAATATGCATTGTTGTCCGGATTATGTCTGTATTCATAAGGTATATATCCATCAGGAGCGGGGATTCTCGTGATACCGGGAGAGGGTTGCCTGCCGCTGGTCCATGTACTTGGCACCTGCTTTCAGGTTGTAGGGCTGGGCTGCCCGCTCGGTCGTGTAAAAGACGAGCTGGCCGATCGGCATCCCTGCGTACACCCGGACCGGGCGTGCATTGACGTTGCACATCTCGAGGGTGATCGATCCCCGGAACCCGGCATCGATCCACCCCCCGGTCTGGTGGAGTTCGACCCCGAGGCGTGCGATGCTGCTCTTCCCCTCGATGCTTGCCACGATGTTGTCGGGGAGCCCGATCACCTCCATCGTCTCGGCAAGCAAAAAACGCCCGGGCTCGAGCACGAACGAGTCAGCATGGCAGTCCGCGGTACCGCTCGCGATGGTCTCTTTCCGGTACGGATCGATCACCTCATCCCCCGCCTCGTACCAGAGGAAATGGTCTCCGAGCCGGATATCGAGCGAATTGGGCTGGACAAGGGCAGGGTCAAAGGGTTCCACGTTGATAAAGCCCCGGGCTATCCGGTCCAGGATCTGCCAGTCGACAAGGATCATCGGCCTCAATATGGGTGGGGAGAGGTTATGAGGATGTCTGAACAGCCCCCTATCTTCACATGGAAAACAGTCAACCGCTGATTCGGGAAAAAGGGGGAATGGAGGATTGTCACTTGGTGGTATCGTAGACCAGCGTGATCTTCCCGACACCATCAGAGAGGGTCAGCTCGTTTCCGGAGATCGTGTAGACTTTCATGATCGGGAGGACGCCAAGGTAGGAACTCTCGAGATCCATGACGCCCGGTTCACCACAATACCTCAGAGTAGTCGCAAAACCACTCATGCTGATGCTGTTCCCCGTTATCGTGTATGTCCCGGAGTAGCTGTTGCACCCTGCATTTCCGCTCACCTTCCCGTCATCGGCAAACTGGATCGATATGGGATTTGCACTCCCCGTTGTCCATGGTTTTCCCTTCGAATCGACATACGAGTTCAGATACCACATCGTGCCGGTCAGTGGGGCAGGAGTCATCTGGTAGGGAGGGACCGTCGAATAGGTGAGGAGGGCTTTTCCCCCGCTGTCTTTGATTGTCAGGGTATCACCAGCGAGAGAATAGGTTGCTGCACCCTGGATGGCGGACAGGTATACCGTCTCCTGGGTCATGATCCCGGCAGGTTCTTTGCAGTTCATCGTTGGCGATGCCGGTGCCCCGATTGAAAGCCCGACAACGGTGGCTTCGTAGGAAGCGGTATACTGGTTGCATCCTGCCGATCCGGATACCTTCCCCTGGGCATCGAAGAAGGCGGTGATAGTTGTTCCGGGCTTCGTGGAGAGCGAGGCATCGCCCTCATTCAGGGAGACGAGGTACCAGGTAGTACCGGTCAGTGATGGTGCAGCCTGTTGCGTGGTCATAGGAGTCGGCTGAACGGTGGGCGGAGTGGTGGTCGGAACAGGGGTGGTCACGGTCTGGGGTGACTGCGATGTGCATCCGCTGATGCAGAGCATCAGTATGAGGGCTAGTGCCGCAAGCCCGAAAGCGAGGATTCTCATAAGAGGTGATATGGAATATTCTATATAAGACCTATCCTGGAAAAGATCTTCCCCTTTGTGATGAGGCTGGCATTGGTCATGATGATTCTGCCACTGAGATCCGTTTCCGAGGAACGGTCGATTGAAATCATTTCTGCGGTCAAGTTCGCAATTGGTGAAGGGACCTTTCTAAAAGCCCACATAAGAATCAGGGCGTAAGATTAGCCTTCGGTAATTCTTATGAGTGAGGGTAACCAAGCGGGAGGTTACCCGGGGCTTGCGATCGCTCTGCTCCTGCGACGCCCTCTCATCATCCGGTGGCAGCCTATCTTTACTCCGACGAAAATATCTCTCGTAACCGTGATTTATTCGAGATCGATTACATCCCTGAAGAAATCAATTACCAGAGTCCCATCTGAAGGACATCGCCTTTGCCCTGCAACAGGAGCTCTATGGAAGCCTGCCGCTCACTCCACTATGATGCACACCAAGTGGTCGAAGCCTGCGAAGCAGGAAAATATATCAATTTTTTTCTTAATACCAAAGAAACCAGATTATCTGTAATGTAACAAAGGGGCTGGTATGGTCAGGTCGATTTTGTCTGCCTCTTCTGCTTGATCTTTGTGGTGATCTCCTGCTTCGTCCCGCCACCAACGTACTGTTCCATTCCTCCGTCGTTGTGGGCTTTCTCAAGGATGCCCATCAGGGCTTCAGACAGGCGCTGGGCTGCTGCAAAGGACATATAGACCCGCGTCCCGGGCATCACCATCTTCCCGTCCTTCTTTATACCCGGCATCTCGAAGAAGTCGATGAAGACGTCCCTGGGGGTGACCTGGATGAATGCGAGGTTCGAATACGCCGTTGTCTTGACATCAGTGACAAGGTCTTCGGGTTCGAATTTGTAGAGATTGGCCAGGTCAATCGTCACCGACTGCCCTTCCGTTCTGGTTCCCTCTTCCTCACCGGTCATCTCACACCCCAGCCAGATAGGTTCCCGGGCCCAGACTGATTGTCCCATGCACACCGAGAACAGGGTACTCCGCGGTTGCAATTGCATGCGGTTCATATTTTTCCCTGACTACCTTCGAATAATAATCGTGGACCGCCTCGTCCATGCAATCGGTGCCATCGCGGTCATCAAGGATGGCGTAGGCAAGCAGGGACAATGCAGCAATTTTCTTTGAGGCTACATTCACCCGGTATACCGGATGGCGCCCCGTCTCCCTCCCTTTTGTAAGGAGTCCGAGGTCCACGAGGGTTGCCAGCGCCTCGCGGATTGAGGGAGCGGAGGCTCCCGTCAGTTCTTCGAGATATCCCGGCCGGTATTCCATAGTCGGATCGGACACGATCTCTTCAACGACCTGGGCGAGCACGCTCGAACCGAAAAGGCCCCCATATGGCTTATTCAGATACACCTCCATCGATACGGGCAGGGTCGGAAGGTCTTCACTCCGCATGATATTCACTTCTATGTGAGTGTAGGAGTGTGATAGTAATAATTCTTGCGATAATAAAAAATATTATTTCAGTAATTTCCACTGGCGGTGGTGGGGGATTTCCAGGTTGTAATAGATCATCCAATGGTCCGCCCAGGGCAGATCATTGAGCGAGATGACCTTCTGGCCGTCGCTGGATTTCCTGATGGCGATGTGTTCCGGGTGCATCGCCCTAATGAATGACTTGGCATCAAATCCCAGTTCTTTCGCTTTGAGGCTGCAGTGCTTGAATGACCGGATATTTCCCCTCTTTTTTATCCATTGAAGAAACCTGCATCCCTCAAAGCCGGGATCGGGATCTTCAGGGGGTGTTGAGACCATCCTGAGTCCTAATATGAGCAAATGGCTTTAGTTGGTGTCGGGTGCGTTACGAAAGTGAAAGGGCGGAATACTCCAGCACTTGTCTGTATGGCTTCTCGTTCTCGGGGTATGGACCTTGGTGATGGCCTCCCGGAACCGGTGGGTCTCTGTCGATAAGGTTTGGGGGATGAGATAGAGAGGGACCAACACCACCTATGATTCGAAGTCGTCTCCCACCGGTCTTTCCCTCGACAATAACGACCGCACCGTTCTTATCAATCTCAAGGTGACCGATATTCCAGGAGAATACCTCGCTAATCCGTGTTCCGGAGTTGCTATGTCACGATTGCCCTGAAGACCGGTCCTCGTCACAAGAAGAATTTCCTTTGTGCCGCTCGAACGCCGCCGGGTTGATATTCCACTCGGATCGCCGCAACAGCCCATGCAGGGTCGTTGCCTCGCGGGAGGTGAGCATGGCCCGGCCAAGGACCCTCCGGATCAGGAGCATGGTGGGGACCCGCTTGAAATCCGGGTGATGGATCAGGGTGAGGTACGAATCGATATGGGTGTACAGGTACTCCATCTCCTCTCTCGTGGCAAGGAGGTACTCACCCCGCGGGAGATGGGCAAGTTCATAGCAGACGATCCCGACCGCGTGTGAGAGGTTGAGGATGGGATATTCCTTTGCCGAGGGGATAGTGCAGACGATGTCGCTCTTCTGGATCTCCTCGTTGTTCAGGCCCCAGTTCTCCCGTCCGAACAGGATGGAGATGCGTCCATCGATATCAGCGATCAGCTCCCTTATCTCGTTTGGGGAGAAGTAGGGCATCCGCATCGGGTTGCAGACCGACTTGCTCACCTCGCCCGTGGTCGCGATCACGATGCTGCTCCGGGCACAGACCTCCTCAAAAGAGAGCCGTTCGGCGTTCTCGAGCACATCGGCTGCATGGGCTGCCCTCATGAACGCTTCGTCCCCTATATCACAGGGATCGATCAGGACAAGCCGAGTGAACCCGAAATTTTTCATCACCCGTGCGGCAAATCCGACGTTCCCTTCATAGAGCGGGGAGACGAGGACGATCTCGATTTCAGGCATGGAAGGGGAGGATCACTGGATTGCCCTGACGGTCTCTTTCAGAATCCCGATGCCCAGGTCATAGACGGCATTGCCAACCACGATGGTGTCTGCATACCTGGCCATCTCGGCTGCTTTTGCTGCGGAATTGATCCCGCCCCCGTAATAGATGGCCGCGTTCTCCACCGCTGCTGCTGCCTCCCTGACAACCCCCGGATCGCCATACGTCCCGGAATACTCGATATAGACGATGGGGAAGTGGAAGTAGTGATCAGCGAGTGAGGCAAACGAGGCGACCTCTTTTCCCGTCAGGGTGCAGGTTGCCTTGGTCAGCTTCCCCACCGCAGAATCAGGGTTCAGCACGATGTATGCCTCGGGGACCACCTTCTCCCACTCTACCTGCTGCCTCTGGATCCAGGACCGGTGTTTCCCCACGATCCACTGGACTTCCGGAGAGTTCAGTACCGAGGGGACAAAGACAAGGTCCACGCCGTCCCAGAGCACTGCCTCCGGGCCGGCCGGTTCCACCACCAGCGGGAGCCCTGACGCCCGTGCCTCCTTGGCAAGCGCCGCCATGTTCTCGGCCGTCACATTGAGCGTCCCCGAGAGCATCAGGGCATCGGTCCCGCTGGAGGCGATCTCTGCGATCGCCCCTGCCGGGAGCATCTTGTCAGGGTCAAGCTTGGTCACATGGACCCAGTTCTTCCATCGGGTATGCATCATCTGCACCTATACCACTATAATATCGGGCTCTGCCTTTTTTGCCCTTTCCTGCAGTACTGCCTGGTATCTGCGGAGCTTCTCAGGGGAGATGCCGATCCGTTCACCGAGGGTCTTCGGATCTGATTCGAGGAGGAGGAGGCCGTTGATGATCCCCGCTCTCCAGAGCCGGCGCAGGTCCTCTTCCGAAAAACCGGGGAGCGAAGTGAGTTCCTCTCTCCCTTTTGCCACCTGGACCTTGGTGTATCGAACCGGTGCCGCCCTTCCTTTCGCCGCGGCGATGAGGCCGACATGTTTCTGGACGGTATCCAGGCTGATCCCGGTGGTGTCAGAGATGAAGACCGGGTGGGAGGAGAAGAAATCCTCCGGGGAGCTGATGCCGGCAGCAAAATATTTTTTCATGCTCGCTGCGGGGATACCAGCCTGTTTCAGGAACCGCTCGTTCTCGACCATCTTTGCCTCATGGAGGATCGAGTCTGCCTCTTTGTCAGCAATCCCGACCCTCTTCAGGAGTGCCGGGTCAGCTGTTCCGAGCGAGGCGATGTCGTTGATCCCTGCCTCCTGGAGTTTCTTGATCACACTGGCCGGGCTCCTTCCTTTCCGGGGAATGAGCATCCTCCGGATGAGCTTCCGGCAGTCCGATCGCCGCCTGAGCAGTCCAAGGACCTCCTCTGCCTCGCGGACCAGATCGCAGGCCTTCTCCCTACTGATCTGGAGAAGTGAGGCGAGCGGTGTGGGATCACGACCGGCAAGGTCGGTCACGGTATAGAGATGTGCGGCGATCATCCGTTCATGGATCGCGGGGGTCATGGATGGCATGAGGAAGAGCGCCTCCTTGTTCGATGCGATCTGGTGGCAGAGGGGGCAGCCGATCTCCCACGGTCTGCTCCCTTTCCTGACGAGCCGGACAAAATGGAGCTGGTGGACCGGGCAGGTATCATCGGTCCGGACGGCAAAACCCCACATGGCGGAAGGGAGCCCGACATTGAAGGTGCACTCCGGGTAATTGGTGCACCCGATGAACTGGGTCTGGTTCCGCAGGTGGCGTATCCTGATGTCATGGGAGCAGACCGGGCAGGGGCCGAGGGTCAGCTCCTCCGCCGTCTGCTCCATGATCTCCTGGCCGACCTCCCGCTCGTGGGGTTCGAGCTGATCAAAGACCGAGTGGAGCATCCCCCGGGATTCGGCCACGACATCGTCCCGGCTCCGGTGCTGCTCCTTGATCTGCTGCATATGCTCCTCAAGCGTCTGGGTCATGGCAGGCCGGGTGATGGTGTTGGCATGCCGCTCCAGGGACTCGGTGACTGCCCTGCCGACCAGCGTGGGGCGGAGAGGGGTTCCTTCGATATACTTGCGGGAGAGGAGTTTCTGGATCACTTCGTGCCGGGTGCTTTTGGTCCCGAGTCCAAGCTCCTCCATCTTCTGGATCAGCTTGCTCTGGGTGAACCGTGCGGGCGGCTGTGTCTCCTTCTCTTCGAGGGTTACCTCCCGGATGGGGAGCTGCTCGCCGACCTTCATGGGGGGGAGTATATACTCTGTCGCGGTACTGTAGGGGTAGACCTTCCGCCAGCCGGGCTCGACAAGCTGCCCTCCGGTAGCGGTGTAGGGCTCCTCTCCAGCCCTGAAGTTCACCTTCATCGTCTTCCAGCGTGCGTCGGGAGAGAGGGTGGCGAGGAACCGCCGGACCACGAGTTCGTAGATCTTCCACCGCTCTTCCCCAAGGGAGTGACGGGTTGCGGCCGAGGCGGGGTGGATGGGCGGGTGGTCGGTGCTCGTCTTCTTCCCACGGGTCGGTACGGGTCTCCGGTGGGTGGTGACCCAGGCCACCTCCTCTTCAAACTCGGTCGCAGAGAGTGCCTTCAGCACTCCCCCAAGGTCAAGGGTAGCGGGATAGACGGTGTTGTCCGTCCGGGGATAGGAGATGTACCCGTTCATGTACAGGTCCTCTGCAATCCGCATTGCACCGGCAGCCGAGAATCCGAGACGGGCGGCAGCCACGATGAACCCCGTGGTGTCGAGGGGGACCGGGGCCCGTTCGATCTTGGCGCCTTCCTTTACTTCGGTCACTACGAGAGGGGGATGGGTACGATCGCGTGCCTTTACCGCCTCTGTCTGGTCGCAGAACCGGGGGGTGGCATGGCGTGCCTCGATCTCCTCACCATCCTTCTCGGTCAGGAGCGAGAGCTGCCAGTACTGCTGGGAGACGAACTCGTCGATCTCTTTCTCCCGGTCAACGATCATGGCGAGGGTGGGGGTCTGGACCCTGCCGACGGAAAGGATGTTGCTGCCCCCCCTCCGGGCGGCAAGGCTGATGAACCGGGTGAGGGAAGCCCCCCACATCAGGTCGATCACCTGCCGGGCTTCCCCTGCGGAGGCGAGGTCAAAATCGAGTTCCGAGGTTCCGCTGAATGCCTGCCTGATCTCATCGGGGGTGATCGCACTGAACCGGGCCCGCCGGACAGGAACCTCCCTGCTCACATGGCGGATCAGCTCGTACGCCTCCTTCCCGATCAGCTCCCCTTCGGTATCGAAGTCGGTTGCGATCGTGATGAGGCTGGACTTCTTTGCCAGTTTCTGGAGGACCTGGACGATCTTCTTCTCGGTCGGGACCTTGATCGTCCGGGCGTCGATCAGGGACCGGGGGGTCCGTTCGGTGCTCCGCCAGTTGGAGTAACCCTCTTCAAAATCGATCTCGACCACGTGGCCTCTGAGCCCGATGACCGCGGTATCCCCGAACCGGTAGACCGGGACCCCCCCATCCTTGTCGGTGGCCACTTTGGTTTTACCGGCAAGGATGGTGGCGATACGGTGAGCCGAGATATTCTTCTCGGCAACGATCAGGTGCATCGCATTCAGCCCTCTTTTCCGAGGATTGCCGACAATACCTGATTCACATCAGCGGGCTTGGCACGGCCCCTGGTCTTTTTCATGACCTGCCCGACGAGGAAATTGAACGCTTCCTTCTTTCCGGCCGCAAAATCGGCAACTGCCTGGGGCTGCTCTGCGATAACCTCTCTTGCAGCTATTAAAATTGGATCTCCGGAATCATCCTTTGGTATTACTTCATAACCTCCGGGAATAGAAATTGTATGAGAATTTACAATACAACGTATATCCAATCTGTTTACGCAATCTAGTGGGGTCTCGCATTTTCCTGACTCTTTCAATTGGTCGAGTATTGAACGCAATACTGTGATACCGCCTTTATCGGTTATAGTCCCCTCTTTAATTAGACATATCAGCTCCCGGAACCAATCGGGGGAGACCCTACTGATACTCATGTCCCGGTAGTTGAGTTCACCAAGAAGGGTATCGGCAACCCAGGTCGCAACGAGCACCGGGTCGGTTCCGGCAACCTGCTCGTAGAATTCCGCCACCCGGAGATCACCGGTGAGTGTCCGGGCATGGATGGGCGAACATCCATACTGGGTGAGGAACCGTGCCCTCCGGGCATCCGGGAGTTCCGGGAGCACGATCTCGTCAGCCCAGGTACAGACCCGCAGCGGGCGGAGGTCGGGCTCCGGGAAGTACCGGTACTCCTGCTCCATCTCCTTGCTCCGCGAGGAAGTGGTCACCCCCCGCGTCTCGACGAAATGCCGGGTCTCGGTCCCGAGCCGCTGCCCCCGCCGGAGCGCATTCTTCTGGCGAGTCACCTCAAAGGTGAGCGCCTTTTCCACCCCTTTGTAGGAGGAGATGTTCTTGACCTCTGCCCTGCCCCGGTCGGCCTTTCCCTTTCCCTCCCTGTCAAACCAGCCCCGTGGCTGGATAGAGATATTTGCATCGACCCGGAGGGATCCCTCCTTTTCGCTGTCGAAAACACCGAGATACTCGAGGGTTGCCCTGAGCTTGTTCAGGAATTTCCGGGCTTCCTTGGGCGACCGGATGTCCGGTTCGGTCACGATCTCGATCAGGGGGATCCCGGCCCGGTTATAATCGACGAGGGTGTATTTCGCCCGGTCGGCACCCCCCTTGTGCACGAGCCTTCCCGGGTCCTCCTCGACATGCACCCGCGTGATCCGGACCCGTTTCTCCCCATCATCACCCTCGATGTCGAGGTAACCCTTCACGGCAAGGGGACGGTCGTACTGGGTGATCTGGAATCCCTTGTTCAGGTCCGGATAGAAGTAATTCTTTCGTGCAAACTCCGACTCTTCAACGATGGTGCAGTTCAGCGCCTTTGCCACCCTGAGAGCATATTCGATCGCCTTCCGGTTCACCCGCGGGAGCGATCCCGGGAGGCCGAGACAGATCGGACAGACGTGGGTGTTCGGGCCGTCATCGCGGTAATCGGTGGAGCAGCCGCAGAGGAGCTTCGTAAGAGTATCGAGCTGGCAGTGGATCTCAAGGCCGATGATCACCTCGTCATCTGAGAAGTCCATCACCCTGCTTTCCTGTCCGGCCGTGTCTGCCGTTCCAGTCATCGTGACACCCCCTGCTCAAAGGCATAGGCGACATCGATCACCCGTTCATCCCGGAAGTGGGGTCCCATGATCTGGAGGCCGACCGGGAGCCCTTCTGAGGTGCCGCACGGGACCGAGATGGCCGGTATCCCGGCGAGGTTGGCCGGGACGGTCAGGATGTCAGAGAGGTACATCGAGAGGGGATCGGTCTTCTCGCCGATCCGGAACGCGACAGTGGGCATGGTCGGCCCTGCAATCACATCGACTTCCCTGAAAAGGCGGAGGAAGTCGTTCCGGACCTGCTGACGGGCTGCCTGGGCTTTTGCATAGTACTTCCCGTAGTAGCCGGACGAGAGCGCAAAGGTCCCGAGCATGATCCTTCTCTTCACCTCGGTTCCAAACCCGTCCCTCCTCCGCTCCTGGAACGATTCATGCCAGGTCTGTCTGGTATCGGCCGGGGGCCCATACCTGACACCGTCAAAACGGGCGAGGTTGGAGCTGGCTTCGCTGGTGCAGGTGACGTAATAGGCTGCCAGGGCATAGGCCATGCTTGGCATCCGGCAGGTGATGATATCTGCACCCTTCCGTTCCAGGAGTGATATCCCGTCCCAGACCACCGAGGCAACCCTCGGATCGACCCCCTCGCCGAAGTACTCTTCCGGGACCCCGATCTTCAGGCCGCGGATATCGGGATCAGGGATATGGGCATAGGGACAGTTGACACTGGTGGAATCGCGGGGGTCATACCCCGTCAGGACCTCCATCAGGAGGGAAATATCGGAGACGGTCCTTGCCATCGGGCCGATCTGCTCGAGTGAGTTGGCATAGGCGACCAGGCCATACCGCGAAACCCTGCCGTAAGTGGGCTTGTGCCCGACGATACCGCAGAATGCCGCGGGGCAGCGGATCGATCCCCCGGTATCCGTACCGAGCGCCATCCGGACCATCCCGGATGCAACGGCAGCAGCACTTCCCCCCGAGGATCCCCCCGGCACCCGGGAGGTATCGGCCGGATTTTTTGTGGGCCCGAATGCACTGTTCTCGGTCGTGGTGCCCATCCCAAACTCGTCCATGTTCGTCTTGCCGACAATTCCTGCACCGGCCTTTTTTACGAGCGTGACCACGTGGGCATCGTAGGGCGGGAGGTATCCTTCCAGGATGCGGGAGGCGCAGGTGGTCTGGATACCGCGGGTGGATATATTGTCCTTGATCGCGATGCCGATCCCGGATAGTTTCCCCGGACCGGTCTCGGCATTGTCAAGCATGGTGATAAAGGCGTTATACCGGTCGTCGCGCGTGAACGTCAGGGTCGCCACTCACATCACCCTCGGCGCCCTGAAAAATCCGTCTTCCTTCTCGAGGGTATTGGCAAGGACTTCATCGCCAGGGAGGGAATCTTCCACGATATCGTCCCGGAAGATGTTCACAAGGTCGGTCCCGCCCCGTGTTCCCTGTTCCACCTGGTCGAGGATATCAAAATAGTCAAGGATCTCGTTGAACCGGCCCGTGAATTCTGCCAGTTCCTCCTTCTCGATACCGATGTCGGCAAGCTCTGCGATATGTGCTACATCCTTCTCAGATACCATTCCGTGCCTCCCCGTTCGTTCTGATCTGATCTAAGTACCGTTGTAAAGACCTTTTATAACCCTTGTCCCGTGCAAACCCCTGCAGGACCTTGGCAACACCGGTTCCGTACTGCATGGCTTTCTTTCTGTACCATGCGATTTCCCGCGGGATGTGGCGGGCTGCAACCTCGCGAAGCGGCCATTTCCCGACCCCGTCCCGGACCATCCCGCTGGCCGGGAGGGACCGTGCAGCGCGCACCACCCTGACATCAAGGAACGGCTGCGATAGGTAGGTGCCGTTGAGCGCGGCTACCGACTGGTCGCGGAGTCCCTGGGCGGCAAGCCCGGCAAAGTCGCGGGCGAGCCTGGCAGCGGGATCGGTCCCGGTCCGGTAGCGGGCATATCCCCCAAAGAGCTCATCCGCACCCTGGCCGGTCAGCACCCGTTCATGCCCGAGTTCGCTTGCAGAACGGGTGACCAGGTACTGGGTGATGGCAATTGCGGTGTTGACCGGGGTCGGTTCAGGGATCACCCCGATCACCGCATGGAGCCCTTCCCGGATATCGTCGTGGGTGACCTCAATACAGGTGCAGTCCAGGTGCATCGCGTCTGCTGCCAGCGATGCCCGGACAAGATCATGCGACCCGGCACGTCCGATCGCGATGCAGGGGCGTTGTGCAAGGAATGCGACAAGGGATGAATCCACTCCTCCCGAAAAAGCACAGACCCCCTCAGTGCTCCGGAGTCTCACTGCGGTGACAATCGCTTCATCAAGGGACAATACCGGGGGATTGGGAGATATGTTCCCTGTATTCTTTCCCTCGCAGACGATCGTCCCGGCAGGGCAGGGTCCGGTGATGATACCGAAGTGGTCACGGGCCATGCAGCCATCCCACGAGAGAAAAAATTCGCCGCCGAATCGGCTGACACTCCCCGGTTCGCTGTGGAGCAGGGTCTCCAGTTCCCGGGATGAGAGCAGTATGCCGTCCAGTTCCACCCAGCCCTTCAGCTCCATCTGTTCATAGCTCTGCCCTCCGCCCCTTCATACTCTTTGTGGATAGGCCGCGAACCTTATGCCCCGGGCGGGCAAACATCGGAACATCATGGGGCAGACAGTGGCAGTGGACCTGGGGGCGACACGCACCCGGGTGGCGCTCATAGGGGAGGAAGGGCAGATTGGGGAGCGGAGGGAGGGACGAACCCCGGCAAAAGAGAGCGATCCCTCACGGCTTGCCGGGTTCCTCTCAGGCTTGATCGGAGAGGTCAGGTCCGGGCACCAGGAGGAACCCCTCTCCGGGATCGGGCTTTCTGTTGCCGGGCCGGTTGATATCACCCGGGGGGTGCTCGTGAACCCGCCGAACATGGCCTTCAAGGATGTTCCTCTTCGTGAGGATCTCTCTCGGATATTTCACTGCCCTGTCAGGATGATCAACGACTGCCATGCCGGAGTCCTGGGGGAGATGCATTACGGGATGGGACAGGGAAAACAGGATGTTGTCTATGTGACTATCTCGACCGGGATCGGGGGAGGAGTGGTGTCGGGGGGACGATTGCTCCTTGGCAGGAAGGGGAATGCCGCGGAGATCGGCCACTTCCTTGTCGACAACACTTATGATCTCCCCTGCAGCTGCGGCCACCGGGGGCACTGGGAGGGGTATGCCTCCGGGAGGTTCCTCCCCTGGTTCTTTGCGGAATGGTGCCGGTTCCATGCAAAGCCGCACTGGGGGCCTGATTCGGCAGAGGAGATCTTTTTCTCGGCCCGGCAGGGGGATGATGACGTACTCCGTTTTGTCCGGGAGCTCTCCCGGATCAATGCCAGGGGCATCTCTGATGTCATCGTCGCGTACGACCCGGAGATCATCATCCTGGATGGGGCTGTCATGCTATCCAATGCCGATCTCCTCTTCCCGCCCATGCGGGAGTTCATCGACCGGTTCCTTCCCCTGCCTGATATCGTCCTGTCTGAGCTTGGGGGAGATGCGCCTCTGCTCGGAGCAGGGGTCATCGCGGGAGGGTACGAGACAGGCTATGCGGATTTTGGATCAGCTGATGAAGGCTGACTCGCCTGTCATGCATGTTGTCCCTGTCCGATCTGGCTTATAGGCCTCGCTCTCCCGTCATGATTACCGTATCCCTGTCTGGATCTGGAGAAGCAGGCTGACCCTCATGCTCGTCCCTGTCCTTCACCCCATGCAGTTATTTTTTCAGTGACTTCCCGATGCTCCATGCGTCCCCGGCATGCTCTCCAAGGGTCCAGTACCGGTTATCCGGCATCGAGAGCAGGAGGGGATCAATCTTTTTCATATCCGGTTTTCCCCCGGTCAGGTATCGCTCTTCGGTGTAGGACGCTACGATCTCCCCAATGAAGAACTCGTTTGTGGGGTAGTTTACTGACTGGAGCAGCCGGCACTCGATACAGACGGGGCACTCTCTGATCATGGGGGCGGTCTTCAGTTCACCGTAAAAGACGGAGAAGAGGCCAGCCTTGTCGGTCGTATCCCCTGAGACAATCCCGCAGTAATCTGCTACCGCCATCATCGAACGGCTGGGGACATTAACGGAGAACGTCTTGTTCTGCTTGATCCCGGCCGGGGTATGATGGTGCCTCCCGACACCGCAGCCGATCATCGGGGGATTGGCATTTACCCGGCTCACCCATCCAAGCGCCATGAAATTCGGCTTTCCGTCCACGGTCGCCCCAAGCAGGGTCACCGGCATGGGGAATGGGAACGCATTCTTCCCTACACTGATCTTCCCGTTCTGGTCCATCTCGCTCATAGCTCTATCTTTGCAAAAGGGAACCATCAATGGTTCGGATTATTCATGAGGCACCGGGTAGCCGCATCCTCCCGTTCTGCTGGATATCTGTCATTGCTGCACCCGCCCGGACTCCTCAAGGACTCCTCCGGTGATTCTTTCAGGTCCCCCGACACATTTTTGCGGGAGCATAATGGGTGGGCAGGAGAAGGGAGATCCCGGACAGGGGGAGAGAACAATCCTGACAGGTCCGCCCTTCTACCTCCCCGAATTCGAGCGGTCGTACCGCTATATCATCGATGAATATGAAGTGGAACCCCGGGAGATCGGGATCTTCATCCCCTGTGCGGTCAGGAAGCCCTACAGCACGAGCCCGAGCCACCAGCTGATCCGGATGATCATCTCCCAGGTGCTCGATCCTTCCCAGTACCATATCATCGTATTTGGGACCTGCGGGATCGTCCCGGCCGAACTCGAGGAGATGTATCCATATGCCCATTACCGGTACATGCTCGGGAAATGCACGGATGAAACCATCCGGCAGGATTTCCTGAAGATTGAGACCGGGAGAGTGGCGGAATACCTGGAGAAGACACGGGATGCATACCGGTACCGGATCGGGTACTGCCTGGGGTTGTTCCGTGAAGCGCTCATCCGGGGTTCGGAGCAGGCCGGGGTGCCGATCGATCTGCTCCTGCCAAGCCGGGAGAGGATCAACAAGATCATCGAAGAGGAGGACTGTTCGTTCCAGGAAGGCAGTCTCTCGATGGATGAATACCTGGGCGAGTTCTGCGAGGAGCTGATCAGGTTCCGGAATTCCCTCTGACAGTGAGTCGTGCAGTCGTTTCCCCATAACGGCAGAACGCGATGTGATCCTGAGCCAGTTCCATCGAGAGGATGGCGAAGCAAAAGTTCGCGGACCTCTTGAACGCGGCGTTGGAGGAGTTTCCAGGAGGAGATGAGGGATCCGGGAGGCTAGGAAAAAAAGGAGGGTATCCCAAAGGGCCGGATTACCCGCCGGCAACGGGAGGGAAGACCGCTATCTCATCCCCTTCACCGACTTGGATGGAGCCGGCATCCTGTGTCCGGATCCTCTTCTTGTTCCGCATCACGATCACAAAATCCCTGAATGCACCTTCGTCGTCAAAGATCGTGTCGTACCCTGCCTTATTCCCGGACGCTGCCGCTTTTACGAGGTCAGCAACCGAGATCCCTTCCCTGGCCTCGATCTCCCGGTTATTTCCGAGGAGTTCTCCGAACCGGGCAAAAAATCGGACGGTAACCTTCACGGGTATCACGACCTCCCTTTATATTTTCCTGCACAGGCTTCGCAATCTGGATCCGTTTCAACCGGGATCTCCTCAATCCGGCCTTGCATCCCGTCCCAGAGCAGGAGGCGGCCGGCGAGGAGATCACCCCGGCAGAGGAGATACTTGCAGACCTCGGTCGCCTGTATCAAGCCAATGAATCCCGCGGTCACGCCGGCAACGGGGAAGACCTCAGCAGGTGGGGGGCGGGGGATGATACAGCGCAGGCAGGGGGTCTTTCCCGGGAGGATCGTGGTCGCCTGCCCGAAGAAGCCGCTGATCCCCCCGTGAAAGAGGGGGATCTCCTTCTCCAGGGCTGCCTTGTTCAGGAGATACCGGGTAGGAAAGTCATCCAGGGCATCGACAATGCCGTCAGCATCCCTGGTCAGGGAGGAGACCGTGTGCTGATCGATGGTTGCATCAACTGCTTTCACCATGATGTCGGGGTTGACCTCCTGCAACCGTTCTCCGGCGACCGCTGCTTTCCGCCGCCCGATGTCCTGGTCGCGGTAGAGGATCTGGCGGTTCAGGTTCGTCTGGTCCACCCGGTCATTGTCCGCGATGATGAGGGTGCCGATCCCGAGGACAGCAAGGTAGATCGATACCGGGGATCCAAGCCCTCCGGCCCCGGCAATGAATATGGTGGCATCCTGCAGCTGCTCCTGCCCCTCTTCGCCAAAGAGCATCATCTGCCTTCGGTAGCGTTCACGCTCACGAGCGGAGAGCAGGGATATCGCCTCCTCGCATCCGCTCTGTTCTCTTGCCGCTGGCGGTTTGGAATACGCTTCTTTCGACCGATCGCACCCTCATGTTCACCTGCCGGGTATACTCCGGAGTTCTTCGTAATGGCATAAAAAATGAACCCATCCCCGATTCTGTCTCCTTTATAGTCAGGGATGGGAAAGTGGATAATCTTGTATCCCGAACCTTGGTACCAAAAGGAGTATGAACGCAGCTGCAACGGGAACAATATCCCTGCAAAGACAGGTGTGCAGGATGACCAATACCACAATCGAAGAACGGATGGAACAACTGAGGAGGCGGATTTCCGGATGCGGACAGCTGCTGGTCTCTTTCTCCGGAGGGGTTGACAGCGGCCTCATTGCGGCATTGGGAAAAGAGATACTCGGTGATAACGTGCAGGCCGTCTTCATCGACAGCCCCCTGGTCCCGCGATCGGCGGTATGGGAGGCCCGGGAGATGGCTGAGCTCCTCGGGATACCGCTCGGGATTGTCACGGTACCGTTTCCCGGGGAGATGGTGTCACGAAACCTTCCGGACCGTTGTTATCACTGCAAGAAGTCATTCTCGGAACTCCTCCGGGCACGGGCGGACGAGCAGGGTATCTCCTGCATTGCCGACGGCGTTACTGAGTCCGATCGATCTGAACACCGCCCCGGTACCCGCGCAGCGACCGAAGCGGGGATCATCCACCCGTTTCTCGAATCCCGGATAACCAAGGCTGAGATCCGGCAGCTCGCCCGGGAGAGGGGGCTCCCGTTCTGGGACAAGCCATCGTCCGCCTGCCTTGCCTCCCGGATCCCGTACGGGGAGGCACTCACCCGGGAGAACCTCCGCATGGTGGAGGAGGCCGAAGCCGGTCTCGCGAAAGCGGGATTTGCCGGGAGCAGGGTCCGGAACCATGGCGGCATCGCGAGAATAGAAGTTCCGGAAGCAGATATCCCCCGGCTGGTGGCAGCACGGAAGACGATTGTCGCCCTCGTGAAGGAGGCCGGCTTCTCCTATGTCACGCTCGACCTGATCGGGTACCGGAGCGGGAGCATGGATGAAGTACGGGGGAAGACGGCAGTTCCCGGAAGGGAGGGCTCCTGATGGATGGGACGGTCTATGGCAACCTGTTTGCTCTCGTTCGCAAGGAGCGGCCGCTGGTGCACCACATCACGAACCGGGTCACCATCAACGACTGTGCCAACATCACACTCTGCGCAGGTGCTGCCCCGGTCATGGCTGAGGCACCGGAGGAAGCAGCCGAGATGGCCGGCCTCGCTGGAGCCCTTGTCCTGAATATCGGGACCCTGACAGAAGCCCAGGTCGGGGCGATGCTCCTTGCCGGCGCACGGGCAAACGAACGTGGGATCCCGGTTATCCTGGACCCGGTCGGTGCCGGGGCCACCAGGATGCGGACTGAGACCGTCCTCCTGCTCCTGGATGAGCTTGTGGTAGCTATCCTGAAGGGGAATGCAGGGGAGATCGGGGTGCTATCAGGTCTTGGGGGCACAGTCAGGGGGGTTGATTCGGGCGGAGTGTCCGGGGACCCGGTCGAGGTTGCCAGGGAATGTGCCAGGGCAACCGGGACGGTTGTCGCAATGACGGGTGAGATCGATGTTGTCTCCGATGGACGCCGCACCTTCCTTGTCGCAAACGGCACTCCGATGATGGGAAACCTCTCGGGGACCGGCTGCATGGCGGCCTCGGTTACCGGTGCGTTTGCCGCGGTCGCGGACGACATGACCATGGTCCCGGTGGCAGCCCTCGCGGCGTTCGGCCTTGCCGGTGAGAGTGCTATGAAGGGGTGCTCGGGGCCGTACTCGTTCCGCACGGCATTGTTCGATGCGATGTACAGGCTGCGGCCGGCTGATCTTGCAGTGGGGGCGAAGGTGAGCGTGCCGGATGGCATATGATCTCTACGTGATCACCGACCCGGCGATAGCCCGCGGGATGCCCCATGGCGGGATTGCCCACCGGGTGGTGGAAGGAGGAGCCGATGCCGTCCAGCTCCGCGACAAGACCCTTCCCGGGAGAGACCTGTTCGCGGTTGCCTGCGAGATCCGCGAGATAACCGAAGAGTCGGGAGTACTCTTTTTTGTCAACGACCGGATCGATATCGCCCTTGCCGCAGGAGCAAACGGGGTCCACCTGGGGCAGGGGGATCTCCCGGTCAGGGAAGCCCGGGCGATCTCCCCTGAAGGGTTCATCATCGGGGTATCGGTCGGCAGCGTCAGTGAGGCAGTCGCTGCCGAGTCTGCCGGGGCAGACTACCTCTCGCTCAGCCCGATCTTTTCGACCACGTCAAAGGGCGATGCCGGGCCCGGCCATGGGATTCCAGTGTTACAGGCGATTTGTGCATCGGTGACACTCCCCGTGATCGCGATTGGCGGGATCACACCATGGAATGTGCCGGAGGTGATCGCTGCCGGTGCTGAAGGGGTCGCTGTGATCTCAGCGGTCATTGCACAGGAGGATATCACGGCGGCTGCACGGCATATGAAAGCGATCATCAGGGATTCGAAAGAAAGAGTTCGGCAGGTCCGATAACTGTTCCTGCATTACGGAAGAGCAAGCATCCGATCGATAGCCCTCCGAGCCGGGATCGCGATCCTTTCAGGGACCAGGACCCGGGGTGCCATCCGGTCGAGGGCGGCATGGACCTTTTCCAGGTCTGTCTTTTTCATGTTGACACAGATCGCACGGGAGGAGAGCGGATAGCAGTGCTTCTCCGGGCATTTGAGGGAGATCTGGTGCAGGATCCCGGTTTCGGTGCCGATGATGAACTCCTCGTTCTGGCTCCCGCAGATATGGCGGATCATCCCGGAGGTGGAGAAGACCTGGTCGGCTGCATCGATCACTTCGGGCCGGCATTCGGGATGGACGAGCACTTCTGCACCGGGGTGGCGGCTCCTCGCCGTCTGGATGTCCTTCCTGGTGAACCGTTCATGCACGAGGCAGAACCCATCCCACGGGAGGATCTCCTTGGTGGTGAACCTGGCGACATACCCTGCAAGGTTCCGGTCCGGCACCATGATCACCTGCTGCTCTGACAGGGATTCCACCACCTTCACTGCGTTTGCCGAGGTGCAGCAGATGTCACTTTCAGCCTTGACTTCCGCGGTGGTGTTGACGTAGGCGACCACGGCAGCATCGGGATACTGCTCCTGCAGGACGGCGAGTTCTCCGGCTGTGACCATCTCTGCCATCGGGCAGCAGGCACCGGCAGCAGGAAGGAGTACCGTCTTTTCCGGGGAGAGAATTGCCGCAGTCTCTGCCATGAAGTCCACGCCGCAGAACACGATGACTGGGGCTTTTTGTGCGGCGGCAGCCCGCGCCAGCTCGAGGGAATCCCCAACAAAATCGGCTATATCCTGCACGGCATCGATCTGGTAATTATGGGCCAGGATGACCGCATCCCGTTCTTCCTTGAGTGCAAGGATCTCATCCCTCAGTTCACTATCTTTTGCCATACTACCTACCCTATGATGAATTCTGGCGGGTAAAAAACACATGGGCTGGCATCATCCTTGTACCGGCCATGCCAAAAAGGCCCTCGCCGACAGGAATTCGGGCTTCAGCCATTACTGACTCTATTCTTCGTCTCTCTTCCCCGAAGGATGTGTTGCAGTACGGGAATGGTCCCACTTCCCATGAACTACCTCATGGGTATCCTGTTCACCAAAAAAACCACCTGAGTTACCTTCAGATCCACGCATGAACACTGAACGTGCCGGAGGCACTTTCATAAGAAATAACATGATTCCTTTGAGGGCCACAAGCATAAAAGATGAAAATACCGGAGGCATTTTCATATATAAAAAAAGGGTTGCCGGGTATCGGGGGTGTCCTGTTCTTCCTTCGCCTGGAAGGATAGTATTCCTGGCAGGGATTACCTTCCCCGGGAGATGGCCCGCACCGCGGCAAGGAGGAGATCGATCTCCTGCTCCGTGGTATAGAGAGCAAGGCTTGCCCTGACTGTACCCTCTGGGAGACTGAGCCATTCCATCAGTGGCTGGCAGCAATGGTACCCTGATCGCACGAGGATTTCGGCCTGGTCGTCCAGCTGCTGGGCGATCTCGTGGGGATGCATCCCTTCAATCGTGAACGAGACCACGCCGATCCGGGAGTCAGGATTCCGTGGGGCATACACCCGGACGCTCTCAATCCCCTGCAGTCCGTCAATCAGCCGGGTGGCAAGGGTGCTCTCGTGGCGGTGGATCCGTTCCATTCCCTTTGCCATGAGATACTCTGCCGCAACCCCAAGGCCGATCCCCCCGGCGATGTTCGGGGTCCCCGCCTCGTATTTTTCATACCCCCCGAGAGGGACGTAGCCGTCTGCCGAGACTGACTCGACCATTCCCCCACCGAGGGTGGAGGGTTCAAGGACCGGTTCCTTCATCCAGAGCACTCCGGTGCCGGTCGGCCCGAGCATCTTGTGGCTGGAGAAGCAGAGGAAGTCACAGTCCAGCGTCCGGACATCGACCGGAAGGTGGGGGACGGACTGTGCCCCGTCCACGAGCAGCAGTGCCCCGTTCTTCCGGCACATCCGGGCGATCTCTACCACCGGCGTGACCACCCCGAGTACATTCGATGCATGGGTCATGGCGACCAGCCGTACCGGTTCGGAGAGGGCTGCCCTGAAGGCATTGAGATCGAGCTGGTAATCCTCAGTGATCCCGATGACCTCGACAGTCACCCCCTGGCGCGAGAGTGCCCGCCAGGGGAGGAGGTTTGAGTGGTGCTCAAGGATGGTCGTGACGACCCGGTCCCCCGGCCTCCAGGAGAGGCCGCGGGCGACCATGTTGATGGCCTCGGTGGTGTTTTTGGTAAATACCGTAGTCCCGTCGGTGCCATTGATCAGCTTCGCCACCTTCTCGTGGGCGTGCCAGTACCGCTGGGTGGCGATCCGGGTATAGCGGTGCACCCCGCGTCCGACGTTGGCACGGTACCGGTGCTCGAACTCGATCATCGCCTCGACCACCGGCTCCGGGGAGAACCCGGTGGCGGCATTGTCAAGGTAGATGATCTCTCCAAGGATCGGGAAGTCCTTTCGGATCTCGTCAACTGCGAAGGATTCGCGATCCGTTCTCTCTCCTGGTTTCATGGTACTCTCTCTTATCGCTCCCGCGGGCTTGTTCTGCCCGGGAACGGTCTTCAGGGTGAAATCTTCGTTGAAGGGGATCCCCCTGCTCCTGCAGAGCTCCCGCATCTTGGGCGGGAGAGCCTTCCAGCGCCAGAGTCCCCATCTCCGGAACTCTTCAGGGAGCCCTTTCTTCCCAGCCCACCGGTCGAGGAATGCATCCCACCGGGTAGTCTCTTCAGGGTGCAGGGCTCGGAGTATTTCGTACTCGCTCTCAAGCATCGCAGGGCAGACCATGCATCCGATCCGCTCGATCCCTTGCTCGTAGAGGGGATTGATGGGGGCGTTCTGCCACCAGAGGTAGAGGAATACCTCCAGCGCCCGCCAGTTCCGGATCGGCGAGATGTTCAGCTGCAGGGGATTTGCCGGGTTCTGGCTGGTCTCATCGAGGTCAGCCCGGTTCCAGGACTCGTACCAGCGGTTCCCCTGGACCGTGAGGCAGGGGCCGGTCGTCTCAAGGTAGATCTTCAGGGGGTGGAGCTTCTGCAGTTTGCAGCACCAGCGGTGATCTTTTCCCGGTGGCCCGGCCTTCTCGGCTGCCTTCCAGAAGTCACCGGCCTGCCGGATCACCTCCACCCCGAGCGACTCGACAAACGCCACGGTCTCGGGGAACTCGATGCCGGTGTCGAGGAAGAATGCCTTCTCTACGCCTGCTTTCCTCGCCAGGAGCAGTGCTGCCATGCTGTCTTTGCCGCCCGAGAAGGAGACATTGACACAGGGCCGGTCATGGAGGTGCCGTTTTATCGTGCGGACCGCGTTCCGCTCCAGGTTTTTCAGGTGGTACTGGTTCTGCCGTATGGCCGTGTCCCAGTCCGGGTCGGGAGGTGTTTTCGGCGTCACCGGCATCACCTCTTTGACCCGGATGAACCCTTCTTTCACGACACCGGTCCCGAACCGGTTCTTGTAGGCGACGATCACGGTCCCTTCCTCTGCCGGCTTTTTCAGGCGGAACCGTTTTCCCCCGATCCGCCCGCTCTCCGAACCAAGATCGGCATCGGTCTCGAGGCGGACTATCCCGCGGGTAACATGCGGAATGAGATAGGGAAGTGCTTCCGGGGCGATGTCGAGGCTGAACCAGCGGCTTACCGGGTCAAAGGTCAGCCAGCCGAACCGGTCGCCATGCATGATCACGAGATCAGCCCGGTCGATCCCGCCGGTCTTGTTCAGGAGGATAATCTGCGGTAACAGGACAGGACCGAACCGCCCTGAAAGGAGGGTGCTGATCAGCTCCCGGTCGGCAGCAAGGGCGGGACGGACATCATAAGGCTGCAGGAGGGGGAGTGCCTTGCCCTGGCCTCCACAGGCACAGCTGCGACCGATGAGCGGCACATTGCACTGTTCGCACCAGTACAGGGTTTTTTTGACGGCAGGCTCCCTCATTTCCACAGGATCATGTGCCGGACGAAGACATAAGAGAACCTGTTTGGGGAGAGCTCGTGGAACGGGAACCATCGTGCAGGGATGATCCGGGATATGATTTGTTCACCCATTTGCGTATGTTTCTTGCTGAACAGGTGCGGGATGATCCGCTCACTTCCTGGACCCAGAACTATCCCGTTCAGAGAAAAAAAGATAAGCCAGGAGCACGCTATGCTGATTCCCTGGAGTGGTCCTCCGACTATGACCCCGCCGATCTTCCTGGCCCTTTATATCGCCGGTTTTCTCCTTGCTGCCTCCATTCGTCTCTGGTATACCCAGGAGTACCGGAGAAAGATCAAAGAGGAGCACTGGAGACCGGTACTGGATACCTGGCTCATATACCTGCCTGCCCTCGGGATGTTCATCATTCCCGGGATCTACATCCTCACCCCGTACCTTGCCCCGGCTGATTACACGATTCCTGAAATGGCAGGCTGGGTCGGAGCCTGTATCTTCGGAGCCGCCCTCCTTCTGCTCTGGCGGTCTCACGCCGATCTTGGCGCAAACTTCACCCCGAATGCCGATGTGCAGCAGGGGCAGCGGCTGGTCACCACTGGCGTCTACCAGCATATCAGGCACCCGATGTATGCCTCCCATTTTCTCTGGGCGTTCGCCCAGCCGTTCCTCCTCTGGAACTGGATCGCCGGGTTTGGCCTGCTCATCACCTTCATTCCCCTCTATGTCGTACGGGTACCTGTTGAGGAAAAGATGCTTGCAGGAAAGTTCGGTGCCGCATACGAGCAGTATATGGAACGGACAGGACGGATTATTCCGAGGTTCGGTCGATCGGGAACATGATGAAATGTCGGAGAGTTTTCCCAGAGGAGAGAATAATTTTTAGAGCAGCCTCTCTTCTCCAACAATGTTTCCTCCTCTGAAAAGTAATATCTTGCAATCCTTTCATATGTATTAATCCGGGCGAGGGTATCTAAGCCAGGCCAAAAGAGCCGGACTTAAGACCTGCTGCCATATAATGGCGTCGGATCATGTTTGCAGCATACTGTCAAACCGAAAAATTGCAATCGACTATCTTATGATTGTTCATGATTATTATTTACAGAATCACATTTTGTGCGAGGGTATCTAAGCCAGGCCAAAAGAGCGGGACTTAAGATCCCGTCACGGAGGTGTTCGTGGGTTCGAATCCCACCCCTCGCATTCATAAGTTATAAAAATCTTGTTAAATTATTTTAAAGTCATTTTTGCCTTCGAATTTCATTTTGAATTTTGCTTAATCTAAAATTTAAACTATCCATATAAGAATCGCATCCGGATGTATACTCTTGAGAATATGAATCATATCTTTCGTGATTTCCGTAACTCGATTCCATATTCAGTAATGTGAATATCATTGTTAATGAAAATAAAATAAAGGTTAATCCTATTCCAATAATTGCTAATCCTGTATCAAATGACGAAGTTTTCGCATGAATACTTGCATTAATTTTCGTTATATTATTATCAATTAATGCAAAACCAGTCGTTGAATCGGTAATTTGAATAGAAATATTGTCAATCAATAACTCTGAATCGACGGGAAGATATGAGTTCGAAATTAACGATCCCCAATAAAGGAATAATAGCGATATCCAAATTGTTGCTAAATATAAACTAATTGTGATCCCTGTTGATAATCGAATGTTTTTATGGAATATTTTATTAGATAAACTCCATAAAAACATTCCAAATAAAAACCAGACTAAGGCACCCCCGATATAATATGCCAAATCTTGTATTTGGAGCATAATTTTATACTACTGAGCGTTTTCAATGATATATTAATTCCAGCTTGGTTCTTGGTTTTTTATTTACGTTGAAAGAAAAGTAACACTGCCGGTTCTGATGTGTCTCCCAGAAATGTTCTGGGGTTCAGTAGACGGCCCGGAATGTTCGTCTCCGCTTCATTCCGTCCGCTCCTCGCCTCGTCCGGTGCTCCTCCATTCCTCTCCGCTCACATACCGGTCCTGTTCTTTCAAGGTTGGTTGTGAATGATAACGCTCCCGTCATTGTCGTTTCACTCCTCACCGGCAGCTGTTCCTTTCCCGCCCCTCACACCATGCTTCGCATCGTGCTCGTCGCTGTGTCGTGTATATCCTCTGACGCTCAGTGACTCGCGATCGCACGACGACCCGCTTATGCGTGTCGTAACCGGCACTCGCTCGGGCCGCTGTGGCCACCCACTCCCCCTGCCTCTCGTCGCTTCCAGGGGGGCACTGCTACCCCCTTCGCTCCTCGCCATGAAAGGCCGGCCTCCTCCTCTCCCAGGGGAGAGGCAGTGATCATGATGGATGCCCTTCGGGCCATAACCTTCTCTGGGGTATACTGTAGTATCACAGTGTTTCATGCAACAGCAACGAGCGGTCCGTGCAACGGTCCGCGAGGATCGGGAGGGTGCAGCCGGTGATGAGGAGCCTGCGACGAAATCACGGGCGTCATCATTACCAACAGTCAAGGATGAAAAACCAGGGAGACGGTGCGAACGGAACGGACCGCAGGGAGTGGAGTCGAGCACGGTCAACCGTCAGCAATCTCCAGAGAACCGGGGACCAGCGAGGAGCCCCCGGTTACTGAGGGCATCAGCCCGAAGTCGAGGGGTGACGAGCGGACAGAGATCCCGGAACACCGAATGGGGGGGAGGACGGCCCCGGTTACGGCTCGCTGGCGGCGAGTTGTCGCGGGCCGGTAGGCGGGCGGCGGTGGCGGGACCTGCAGGAGGGATACCAGAACAGAGATATGAAGGGTCGGCTATGTACTATTCAGCCGGGGCCGCGGCCGGTCTGAATACTTTAGTGATGCATTGTGGTTCGGACCGGAGATCTCCCCGGCGTTTAGGTCTGGTAGTCCTCGATGAACTGGCGCAGGTGGTCGTCAGTAACCCGATACTCGTTCCCGATCTTCACAGCTCGCAGTCTTTTTTGGTTGATCATCGCCCGGACGGTCCGGACGTTCAGTTTCAGCATCTCCGCTACTTCTTCAGTTGTGTAAAATTTTGGGGTGGTCATTGCCCCTCCATAAGGTCCACGGTCACCCTCCGCAGGTGGACCGCGTCTCGAATCCTCTTCTCATATTCGTCTGGCTTGCCGAAGTCACCATAGATCTTGATTGCTCCGCCCTTTCCCGGCGTCCCGATCTCAATGCTGTCCTGGAATGACGGTCCCTCGATGATCTTTTTTACGATCACTTCTTCCATGGTGTTAGTCCTCCCAGGGGAGCATAATGGTAATCACCGGCTCTCCCTCATCACCGGGACCACATACTGCCTTCAGGAGCACGTCATCGGTGACAATAGATCCCGATTCTTTCATAGTCACGAACAGAACCCTGAACTGTATCGTGCTGGCGTGCCGACTCCTCCTCGCTGCACATCCAACCATCCAGAGCAGGTCCCAAGTCCTCCCTTCCACGCTCTGGCCGGGAAGCTCATCCAGGTATGACGGCATCAGGTAATCATCCCATACCGTCCGGGTCACTGCGACCTTTACCTTGATCCCTGCCTCGCTGACCATCTGATCCGAGAGTTCGACCAGAACCCCATCGCTGATGGCATCGGCTCGGGTGTATGCGAAGATGATCTCATCATTCGAAAAGGGGGAGGTGAGGGTCATAATCACAGGTCCCCCTCTATCCCGATCCTGAAGGTCTGCTCCTCGCTCATGTACATCTCGCGGGATAACTTCCAGATTTCGTTGATGATAGCACCCTCAAGGATTTGCTCAAGGGTCAGGTCGTTGTCAAACCTCCGGTTGAACTCTTTTCGCATGGCCTCCAGCCATTCGAGGTTGTGGGAGGTGAACGCCACCACGATGGGCTGGTGTTCCTGGCTCTGGATGAGGACCTGGGAGCTCATGCCGGGACCCCCGTGACTCCTCCCGGAGCTGCTACAACTGCCGGGCATCCCGGCTCGGGCTGTTCAACCATCATGGCAAGGTGCGCATACTTCTTATCACCGGAAAGGATGCCCCTCACCTGGGAAAGTGGTGACACGTACGAGAATCCATTGATCCGGAACAAGACCGCTTTGCCGGATCGGGAAATCCAGGCCTGACCGATTGCTTCCGGCTGTCCGCAGGTGCTAATGACCTCGGCAATATCGTAGATGCTGACCGGCCATTTCTCGATGAGGCGCTGCACGTCACCCTTTGCGATGACGCACTGGCGGGTCTTAATGTCGATGCGGAGCACACCCTCGGCGTTCTTCACGCTCCCGATGTGTTCAAAGGTGGTGATGTTGTGATGCATTGTGGTTCTCACCACATAGTCATCGACGGGAGAGATGATATACTGCCGCCACGCGGCGTGAAAGTAATATGCTATTACCTATTATGTATATGTGCTGTATATTTTGCGAAAGGATTTCGGCCCTCCGGGCATCGCCCACGACTCGCTTCGCTCGTATCGAGGGCGCACCCTGCGGGAGGTTGACCGGGGCTTGTGATCGCTTCGCTCCAGCGACGCCCTCACTGCGTTCGGTAGCGGCCTCCGCTGCGCTGGTCCTGGTTGTCTGGTCATGTAAACGGCCGACAGGATTGACTCTCCCGGCCGAGCGCTCCGCTATCGCTTCGCTTTTCCGTCCGGCAGGTCAACCGGTCGGCCTGTGAGATCCCGGTCCACCCCTGGCCCCGAAGGGGAGGCATCCTGCTCACTGTCTCTCCCTGGGGAGAGGAGGAGCCCGGCCTGAAGGGTGCGAGAGAGGGGGATACTCGCCTATCCCCCGGCGCGACGCAAGGGCGGGGGAGTGGGACCTTGAGGAATATCGTCGACCAAGATTTCCTAACATATTTATTGTCTCAATTGAATAACAGAACACGTGAAGAACCAATTTTATTATGAGAAATATCCAGAAGATGTTGGATTTGTTAATGATATTGGTGCACATACTGCCAGAACGATCATGGTAAAAGAACTTACTCTGCTTTTCAATGCTACTTACAAAGATAGTCCCTTCAAAGATATCCGATACAAGGTTATTAATGAGAACATTCTTCATAAAAAAAGTATTTCAGGCAGAGAGAAATCGTTTAGTTTTCTTAAAAGGATGTACAGTCTTGATCAAAATCTACCAATCTATAATGCATTACGATGGGCATGGAGCGTTTCAGATAGTAACGAACACTCACTAATTGCCCTTCTCTGTGCTCTCTCTCGGGATACTTCACTTAGGATTACGGCACCCTACATCCACTCGCTTTTACCCGGAAAGAGGGTCGATAAAGAAAAAATCTCATCCTTAATCGAACAGGCGTTTCCAAATCGTTATAGTCAGGCCGTTATTGCTTCTATGACAAGGAATCTATTGTCATCATGGACACAATCTGGCCATCTTCATGGTCTTGCAGAAAAAACCCGAATTAAAGCAAATAGCAATGTTGGTTCGTGTATTTTCGCTGTTGCTCTTGGACATCTTGCAGGGTATCGTGGAAGGATGCTCCTTGACACCATCTGGATACGAACCCTTGATGCAACCGACTATGATATTCAAGAGTATTTACAGCGTGCAATGAAGAAAGGATGGATTCGGTATAAGCAGAGTGGGGGAATGATGGAGATAAGTTTAATTGATGAAATTTTTAGAAAGGGGGTAAAGCGTGAGTAAAATCGATGATCTGCTCTCTGCATATAAGAATCAGGTGGCACTCCCATGGACAGAGTCACTCTCGGCCCAGGAAAAAATCTGGTTCTGCATGTATGATCCTTCACAAGAGAGAAGTTTGCGCAAACAACTCGGAGCCTTTGCAATCGTTACTCAGGAATCCGGGCACATATGGTTACCGCTTGATATTACCGGAATATACGATCAATGGCTTGCTACAAACGAATATAAAGAAGAATATTTTAAAAATCCATCAAACCTGAAATATGAGGAAAATACATTCCTTGAATATTTTTCTGAATATGTTGGAAAATTGACCGAAGAGGCGGATTCATCGACGGTAATTGCGGTTATCGGGATTGGTTCCTTGTATGGAATAATCAGGGTTAGTAAAGTCTTAGAACATTTTGTAAAAACGATTCCTGTTCCAGGACGACTGCTTGTCTTTTTCCCTGGAGAACGGGATGGGAAGAATTACCGTTTGTTGAAAGCTCGGGATGGGTGGAATTACCTCGCTACTCCAATTGAAGCACCGGAGAGGGACTAATGGCAGAAAAAAGTGTAAAGTTACTGAACAGGGAAGTTTTCTACAATGATCCAACAACCTATTCATTACCGAATGATGGTGTTGCGAAAGTTGGGCCACTTCCCGATGATCAGAACGATAAACAGTGGATTGTCGCACGGTACGAACTGGAACATTTTGTGTGCGAAGGATCGTATCATGACGGGCTTGCAAAAATTCTGAGATCATTTCTGGGGCATCTCGATCATCCTTCACAACCGGCAGTTTGGGTCAGTGGATTCTTTGGGTCCGGTAAGTCCCATCTTGTCCGAGTCCTCGAATTTTTATGGTCAGATATCCGGTTTGCTGATGGTGCGACGGCACGGGGGATGTGCAATCTTCCGGAGGATGTCACCGTATCTCTGAAAGAACTCGCTACGGAGGCCCGTCGTTTCGGAGGTATATGGTCTGCTGCAGGAACGCTTTCGAGTGGAGATTCTGATGATCCTCGGCTTGCAGTGCTCCAGGTCGTCCTCCGTTCAGCAGGTCTTCCCGATAATTTGGACATCGCACGGGTACATCTCTGGCTTGCGCAGGAAGGGTTATTAGAAGAAATGCGCACCAGACTTCGTGAGATTGGCAAGGAGAAAGATATCGAACGTCCGTTTGTTTCTGATTATTTTGCAAAGATATTGCTCGAACTCAAGCCAGGTTTTGCCTCATCTCCCTCTCAGGCAAAAGAATTTTTAGGCAACCAATTCCGGGCGACTCGGCAGATGACAAACTCAGAGCTTATGGACATTCTGAATGAAATCTTCCTTTTAAAAAGCACTACGAAAGGAAAGATGCCCCTTGTCCTCCTCGTTCTTGATGAAGTGCAGCAATACCTGACCATTGGAGAAGGGAGCCGACAACTCCTCGCATTTCAGGAGATTATTGAAGACTGCTGTAAAAAGTTCGGTGGAAAATTGCTTGTTGTCGCAACGGGACAAGAGGCACTCCAGGCGAATTTACTACTCCAGCGGCTCCAGGGGAGGTTCAGCCTGCGGGTGTCGCTTGAGTCAAAAGATGTCGATGCCGTACTTCACCAGACGGTTCTCCGGAAAAAAGAGACGATGAGAAAGCCACTCATTGAGGTTCTCGATTCCGTCAACGGGGAAATTTCCCGACATCTAGCCGGAACGAAAATTGCCCACTCCATGGATGACGACGATAACCTCATTCTCGATTATCCACTTCTCCCCACACGAAAGCGGTTATGGGACTCGATACTGCATGCAGTTGATACCGGGGGATTGAGTACCCAACTTCGAACACAGCTCCGTCTTGCATACGAAGGATCAAAGAGCACGGCGCTGTTTCCGATTGGAACCGTAATTCCTGCAGATTTCATCTTTAACCAGTTGAATACCTATCTTATTCGGAACGGGCTGCTTGCGTCAGAGATCAATGATATGATCCGGAGGGAGAATGACGGGAGCCCTGACGGAGAATTAAAGTCCCGGATATGTGCTCTCATATTCCTCATACAGCACATTGATGAATCTTTTGGCGTGTTTGCGAATGCTGAAACCCTCTCGGATCTTCTCGTGACTGATCTCACAAGAGGGAGCGATGCCCTCAGAAAACAGGTACCACTCTTGCTCGACGATTTGAACATGCGAGGGGTAATCAGCGATGTCGGCAATCATGTCTATCACATTCAGACAAAGGAAGGAAAAGCCTGGGACGCTGATTACCAGGAGAAGTTGGCCCGTTTCAAAGCTGATGACTCAAAGATCATGTTCGAGCGGGACAAGATGTTCAAAGAGGAGATCGAGAAGAAACTTCGTGATGTCAGCGTTCTCCATGGCAAGAGCAAGACGCCCCGGCAGATTAAGCCGACTATCTTTGGCTCCCAGAAACCAGAGATTGGATCCGATGTGCCTGTATGGGTCAGGCATGGTTGGGAAGTGCAGGAATCAGTCGTTCGGGCAGAAGCGCTGGAAGAGGGGCCTGAAAGTCCCTTGATCATGGTCTTCCTGCCCCGTAAACATCATAACGAGATCAGGAATGAGATTGCGGGAATCTTGGCAGCCAGGGAGATTCTTCAGAGTAGGCCGACCCCAACCACGTCCGAAGGGAATCAAGCGAAAAACAATATCGAAGTAAAATGCCGGAATCATCTGACGAGAGCCACCCAATATATTACCGATATTTTTCTCAATGCAAAAATGTATCCCGGTGGGGGTACGCCGGTTGATTGCCCGGACCTCGTAAAGGCAGTGCAGGAAGGTGCCCAGAATTCAGTTGTGCGGCTTTTCCCTAGATTTGGGGAGGCGGATGCAGTTGGTTGGGACCGAGTTGTTGCGAAGGTGAAGGCTGATTCGAGATCCCCGCTGGAAGCAATCGGGTTTTCCAGACCAACAGAGGAGCATTCGGTATGCAGGGAAATCCTCTCACGTCTGCGGTCTGGATCGAAGACTGGCAATGAATTGCGGAATATATTTGAAGATTCACCGTATGGCTGGCCCCGGGAGGCCATTGATGGTGCAATTATTGCCCTCTGTGCTTCAGAGCACCTCAAGGGGGTCCTCCAGCACAAACAGATTGCCGCAAAGGAGATCGATCGGAAGAACCTGGGCAGGATGGTGTTTTCGACCGAATCCATCGTGCTTACCACCGATGATAAAATTGCTTTACGTGGGCTATGCACCACGCTCCAGATCCCTTCTGAAGGAGGGAATGAGGCAGAGACCGCAACGAGATTTATTGGGGCTCTGCGTGAATTGGCGGATAAAACCGGTGGAGAGCCACCCTTACCGGAACGGGATATCCCCGCTTATCTTGCCGAGCTTCAGGCTCTTTCTGGAAATTCTCTTGTCAAATCTGTTGTAGAACGACAGGATGAAATTAAGAAGGATATCAAATCCTGGCAACAAACTGCCAAGCGTATCGATGGACGGGTACCTCACTGGAAGCACCTCACCCTTTTGCTGGACCATGCTGATGGGCTCGATTCTCTGGAGACCATTCAGGAACAATATGATGCCATCCGGGAGCACCGTAGTCTGCTCACTGATCCCGATCCGGTCCCGCCATTGCTGAAAGAAATCCGTAACGGGCTCCGAGAAGCAATAATACGCGGGATGGAACAGGTGAAAGAGGCCCAAGAAGCTGTCCTTGGAGAGCTTGAAAAGGATGCCCTCTGGAAGAGACTGAAAAAGAACCAGCAGGATGAGCTGCTGAAAAAGTTCAATCTTACTCCAATCTCGTCGGGAAAGCTTGACAATGATGATGCGATTATTGCACAAATCAAGAAAACTCCTCTGAATTCCTTTCCACCGCTGGTCATGGCCATCGAGGGGTGCCTGCCAGACATCCGTTCAGAGATCGCAAAGATCCTTGAACCAAAGACCGCGACGGTCCCGCTTTCATCCGGTGTCATCGTGAAGAATGAGAAAGAACTTGATGCTTACCTCTCTGACATCCGAAAGCGGGCAAAGGATGAACTTGACAAAGGCAATCCTGTGATGCTAAAATGACGGTCCTGGAGAAAACTGCACGGAACCAGTTGGACAAAGCAGTGCAGGCAGCCCGGAGGGCAGCAACTGCCGGTGCCGATCGGGCTCTGCGGGCTCTTTCTGTTGATCAGGAGAAGAAACCTGCCCATCTGTCTCCTGAACAGAGCGATCTCCGTCGGAGACTCCGCGTCGTTTGCCGACGGTTAGGTTCGTGGGATGCTCTTGTCCAAGCGACGGCATATGAGCAATGGCATCGGATGCTCTTTTCCAGGTTCCTTGCAGAAAATAACCTGCTGATCCACCCGGTTTACCATGCTGCTGTGACCCTTGAGGAATGTTCCGAGCTTGCCCGGGAGAAGGGAGTCGATCAATGGGAAGTTGCAGCCGAGTTCGCTGCTGGGATGCTGCCCGGCATTTTCCAGAAGGATGACCCGCTCCTTCTCTTAAAATATGCACCAGAAGACCGGATGACGTTGCAGGAAATCCTATCGGGGATTCCTCCAGAGACATTCCGCACCCAGGATGCCCTCGGGTGGACCTACCAGTTCTGGCAATCGGAGGAGAAAGAGAGGGTCAATAAATCAGAAAAGAAAATCGAGGGTGCGGACATCTGTGCTGTAACCCAGCTCTTTACCGAGCATTACATGGTCCAGT
>Ga0209604_1000057_pt1 | contig 96560 bp, 85 predicted proteins | sample AD_UKC097_MetaG_FD_184405 | JGI IMG/M metagenome (GOLD analysis project Ga0209604, IMG submission 184405) | Active sludge microbial communities of municipal wastewater-treating anaerobic digesters from USA - AD_UKC097_MetaG (SPAdes) (version 2) | ecosystem: Engineered > Bioreactor > Anaerobic >...
TTTTCATCACAGAAGGCATGATGCATGAATATGCCTACGGCAAAAAAATGCTCAGCACCTACAAAAACACTGTGGCTTTATCTGCACTGGTCATGCTTGCCGGGATAGGTTCCCTGATTGTTGCCAGGCATCCCGCCATGCGGTCCCTGGCGCAAGTGACGATCATTGGAATGATATCGGTGGTAATCACATCTTACATAGTACCGGCTTACCTGTTCCGTAAACTGGTGACAAAGCGGGGTCGTTACCGCCATACGCCCCTTACCTTATGGAATACGTGGTGGTCGTTTATTGCCTTCTCATTCTTTCTGCTGGGGGTGGTTTTCCTGTCTGTTTCAGGGGCTGTACTGGTGCTGTTGGGAGGAAGGAACGAAAAAAACAAGCTCCGCTTTCACACGATCCTTCAGGGTATGTGCCGTTATGTGATTACCCATATGCCCGGTTCGCCCATTGAAGTGATCAACAGCGGGGAAGCCGGTTTTTCCGTTCCATCGGTCATCGTTGCCAACCACCAGTCTCACCTGGATCTGATGGCCATCATCATGCTCCATCCCAAAATCATTGTCATGACCAATAACCGTGAATGGAATTCCCCGTTCTACAAGTCAATCCTCCGCTTTGCCGATTATCTTCCTATAGAATATCTGAATACACACCGTGACTTAGTTCGTGAAAGGGTAAACCGGGGGTATTCCATCATGATATTTCCCGAAGGGACTCGTTCTGCCGATTGTTCCATACTCCGGTTTCATAAGGGAGCGTTTCATCTGGCAGAAGACCTGGGACTTGATATCACACCGGTGCTGCTTCACGGATTCGGTCACATGCTCCCCAAGGATGACCTGTTATTGCGCAAAGGGAAGATGACGGTAAAGATACTTCCCCCCATTAAAGCGAATGACCTTTCGTATGGAATAACCTACCAGGAGCGTACCAAGGCAGTTAGACAGCTCTTTATCAGAGAATATGATGCACTGAGCGCGCAAATTCAGGATGCTGCTTATTATGCCCCCACTGTACTTCACAACTATTTGTACAAAGGAAGGGAAGTTTATGACTCGGTACGCCGTTCCATGCAAAAAAACAGTAATTTTGCAGAACAGATCAAGGCTTTGCCTGTGAGCGGAGCGTGTTTTCTGGAGGACCACAACCGCGGCGAATTTGCCCTTACAGCTGCGCTGGTGCGCAGGGATCTGAAGATTAAAGCGTATATTGCCGATGCAAAAAAAAGGGAACTGGCAGCCCGTTGCATATCAGTTCCGGACAATTTGACCTACACAGACAAACCTGATACCAATGAGCAATAAATACCACGTGGCCATCATAGGAAGCGGACTGGGGGGACTGGTTTGCGGTTACATTCTGTCCAAAAACGGTCTTCGTGTGGTCATACTCGAAAAGAACTCACTGCCAGGAGGATGCCTTCAGACTTTTGTGCGTAAAGGGGTTAAATTCGAGACCGGGATGCATTACATAGGCAGCATGGACGAAGGACAGCCGTTGCAACGTTATTTCAAGTATCTGGCCCTGTCTGACAAGATCAAACTGAGCCGCCTGGAAAAAACAGGCTACGATGTGGTCTCCTATATGGGCGACCGCTATGCCTATGCCAACGGTCATGATGGGTTTACAGAGACTTTGTCCCGGCACTTTCCGGGGGAAAAAAATTCCATTCAGATGTACATCCACCGGATGGAAGCCATAGCTGAACGTTCCCCATTGTACTCTTTCCGCAACATGGAGGTTCCTTACTGGCTGGACAGCACCAATATGCAGATTGGCGTGGCGGAATATATCCGCTCTCTTACCAGGGATGAGAGACTACAAAATGTACTGGCGGGCATCATGCCTTTATACGGCGGTGTCGCAGAAAAAACACCCCTTTATTACCATGCCCTGATCACCGATTTCTACAACAAAAGCGCTTTCCGTTTTGTGGGTGGAAGCGACATTGTTGTGCAACTGTTATGCGATTCCATTCGCCGTTTTGGAGGGGAAATAATGACAGGGATGCCTGTCACCAAAGTCGAATTCAACAATTCTGGAGCTACCGGGGTTACCTTGCTCAATAATGAATTCCTTCAGGCGGAGCACGTGATATCGGACATTCACCCTGCTATCCTGATGGACATGATGGATACGCCCCTGATCCGCAAAGCATACAAACAAAGGATAAAAAGTATCAAGCAGACGATGTCCAATTTTACCGTGTACATTAAATTCAAAAAAAATACGGTTCCCTATCTGAATTACAACTTTTACCACTACCCTAAGAATTCTGTCTGGGACGGCCATTTTTTCTATATGCATATGTGCGACGAACCGGACCAGAAAACCGTCCGCAGCGCGGTTTTGTTCGAAAACATGGCCTGGGACGAGGTGGTCCGCTGGAAAGACATGCCACGGGGCAACCGCGGGGCCGAATACGAAGACTTCAAGACAAGAAAATCACAGCAGATGCTGTTAAACCTTGAAAAGCAGTTTCCCGGGACAATCCGCCACATTGAAGACTACTGGACATCCACACCATTGACATACAGTGATTATACAGGCACCCTGGAAGGTTCCATGTACGGAATCCTGAGGGATAAGAATGCACACACCCAAACCTTTATTTCGCATAGGACCAAAGTTCCCAACCTTTACCTTGCAGGACAAAACATAAACGCCCACGGCATCATGGGAGTCATTATCGGATCGGTTCTCACATGCGGGGAAATCATTGATATTAACAACCTTACAAAACAAATTAAAAACGCTTAACGACAAACCATCAGTATGGCACAGGGTATTAAAATGAAACTCATATACCCCCGCTGGGAGAAGCTTCCGGGACAGACAACCTTCAACCTTCCACCGCACGGCCCCGTTGTATTTGCAGCGGCCCTTCCGGAACGCATTGATGTTTCTTTTACCGACGAGAATGTGGAATCCATTGATTTTGAAGAGGCATGCGACCTGGTGTGCATATCCATGATGCTTTCCACCCAGGTCAAGCGCGGGTGGGCAATAGCTGCCGAGTTTAGGAAAAGAGGAAAAAAAGTCATTTTCGGGGGTATTTCCACCATGCTTCATGCAGAAGAAACCATGGAGCACGGCGATGCTGTTTTTCTGGGCGAAGCCGAGGGCCGCATGGAAGAACTCATAGGTGACTGGGGAAAAAACCGGCTCAAGAAGGTATACAATTACATGGGCAAGCTGCCTCCCATAGAACTGGTGGGCCCTGCCAGGAGAGATCTGTACAAAAGAGAACTGTACAACCACAAAGGTGTACAAATGGTAGACTTGTTCCATGCCTCACGCGGATGCCGCTTCAATTGCTACCCCTGCGCCGTATCTTACCTGGGAGGCCGTGTTTTCAGGCCCCGTCCCTTTGATAAGGTTATTGAAGAAATGGCAGGTATTGATAACAACCGGCTGTTTCTGGTTGACAATTCCCTGGCTCAGAACAAAGAATGGGAAATACAGTTGTTTAAGGAAATGATTCCGCTGAAGAAAAAATGGATTAGCCATCCCATTGAAGATGATCCAAAAATCCTGGACCTGGCCGCACAGGCGGGTGCCTGGTACGTTTATCAGGCCGTTTTCGACACTTCTGACTTCATCAGGGAACGCATTAAGCGGTATCACGATTACGGCATCGGAGTGGAAGGAACGATCCTTTTAGGTATGGACAACCAGTCTGAAGATGACATGCGCCGCCTTATAGACTTCTTGCTGGAGATTGATCTGGACCTTGCCGAGTTCACCATTCTTACACCCTACCCGCATACAAAGGCCTATGAAGACCTCATGCGCAAGGGAAGAATCCTGGACTACGACTGGGACCATTACAATGCCGGACAGGTGGTCTACCAGCCGTCACAGGTTACCCCGGAAAAGTTGCAGGAGTTGTACGACTACGCATGGAGTTCTTTTTACAGTCATGAATCACAGGAACTGAAAATGACAAAGCTCTTTACGCGGGTCATGAGACGCGAAATGGAAGACGGTACCTGGAGGCCCCGCGACAGAAAAATGATGAATCAATCATTCGGGAAAGAAGTCAAACGCAATATTGGCAATATCTGATACCATGGAAGTTCAAGAAAAACATTTTGATGAAATTTTTGATTTCAAGGGCAAATGGGACGTTCCTTCAAAATGTGGATTAAGGATACTGCATCACAAAGAAATCCCGGTAATCATTACCACAGAATTGTATAACAACAATCCAGGGACGTCTGTCACCTATGCCGGCGGTTTGCTCTTTGAACAGATATGCGATGCTAAAGGACTTGATCCTGAACATGTTATTTATATAGAATGCAACCCCGACACCCAATCAAGACTGTCCTTTTATTCCGAAGAATATTACCGCGTGACATTTACCCGGGGGGAGGAGAAATTCATCAACCCGAGCTACAAAAAATTATCGGATGAAGAAATAAAAGATCTTGTTTTCCCATGAAGTTATTTCGGTCTTTACTATCGGGCATTCTGCTTCTGTTATCCCTTTCAGTACAGGCGCAGGAAGTATTGAGCCCCTGGGAGGGGATCAGGGCAAAAAGCCGCGTCCGGCTGTGGCATTACTGCCCTGAACCGGAGCAGGCCCGTGGTTCAGGCATCATCATTCTGCCAGGTGGCAGTTACCACCACCTGGGCATCCGCAACGAAGGCCATAATGTGGCCGCCAAACTTGCACGCGAAGGCTATGCTGCCTTTGTGCTTCGTTACAGTACCGGTATGTACGGGCACAGCTATCCTGTCATGATGGAAGACATCCAGAGGGCCGTTATGCTGGTCAAGGAAAATGCCTCTGTCTACGGGATAAGCCCGGATAAGGTAGGTTTGATAGGCTTTTCGGCCGGAGGACACCTGGCCGGATGGATGGGAACCTATTACGACAAGAATTATCTGGCCCGTTACGGACTGGTTCCTGACCATTCCCTGCGACCTTCCTTCGTAGCTATGATTTACCCGGTGGTTTCCATGACAGACAGCCTTGCGCATACCCGGTCCCGCCGGAATCTGATTGGCCCGTCACAACCCATGGATCTGAAAAATAGTTTATCTTTGGAAAAGGTGGTACGACAGGATATGCCACCGGTTTTCCTGATGGCCTGCCTGGACGACCCGGTAGTGGATCCAATGAATTCCATTCGCTACAGTGATACATTGGAAGAACGTAATGTGCCCCACCGCTTGCTGCTATACGAACAGGGCGGGCATGGTTTCGGGTACAGACCCGGAAAATCCAAAGATGTTGAGGAACTTTGGATTCAGGAGTTCCTGTTATGGCTGGATACAGAAATGAATCATTAATAAAACATTATGGATATAAAATATACCTCTACAGAAGAAATCAAACTGTTTCAGGAAGATCTGTTGCGGCGGGAATTGTCCTACCTGCAGGACAAGTCTCCCTTTTATCGAAGGATGTTCCAACGGGAAGGGATTGATATCAGAAAGATCAGAACACTGGAGGATCTTCAAACCATACCATTTACCAGGAAAAGCGATCTCCAGCAATTTAACGAAGATTTTATCTGTGTTCCCAAAGATCAACTGACCGATTTTGTTACCACATCGGGAACCCTGAGTGATCCGGCTACCTTTGCCTTTACAAACAGGGACCTGGACAGGCTGGCCTACAATGAAAAGGTATCTTTTGAGTGTGCCGGTACAAAACCCGGAGATTTAATCCAGCTGATGACCACCATGGATAAGCGTTTTGTAGCAGGCCTTGCCTATTACCTGGGCATCCGAAGCCTGGGAGCGGGGATTATCCGTGTGGGAAATGGCATACCCGAGCTGCAATGGGATACCATCCTGAGGATGAAACCCGATACCATTATCTGTGTACCTTCTTTTATTATCAAACTTATTGAATACGCCGAGGAGAACAATATACCCTATAGAAAATCGAGCATCAGAAAAGCAGTCTGCATAGGAGAAAACCTGCGGAACCAGGACTTTTCGCTCAACATCCTGGGCCGGCACATCCGGGAAAAGTGGGATATTCAGCTCATATCCACGTACGCTTCCACAGAACTGGGTGCCACTTTCTGCGAATGTCCTTACGGAAAAGGAGGACACCACCTTCCGGAACTGGTTATCTGTGAATTGATAGACGACAACGACCGTGTCGTATCTAAGGGTGAGACCGGTGAACTGGTGATTACCAACCTGGGACTGGAAGGTATGCCTTTGTTGCGCTTCAGAACCGGAGACCTGGCCCGTTTTCATTATGAGCCCTGCCAATGCGGGAGGAAAACAATGAGAATCAGCCCGTTGCTGGGTCGTAAGAGCCAAATGATCAAATTCAAAGGAACCACGCTCTACCCGCCTTCCATATTTGATGTACTGGAAGACATCCCCTATATTAGTTGTTACCAGGTGGTACTCTCCTGTAATGAACTGGGTACCGATGATGTATATGTGAAAGTTTCTTTGAAAGAAGGAGCTGTCAACATCCCGGAAGATGTCACTAAGGCGGTTAAGGATAAATTCCGCGCCAAGGTGCGCGTTGCCCCCGAGGTGGGTATAGTCCCCGACAGCGAACTCAAAGCTGAAGTGTATAACGAAATAATGCGCAAAGCCGTTAAATTGTTAGATAAGAGGAACAATGTCCCCGGATAAAAGATTTGACGACATACGTCCCTATACCAACGACGAGATCCCGGCAGCCATGCAACGCCTTGCTGCAGAACCCATGCTGGATAAGGTTTTTTCGTGGTTCTTTCCCGGACAGTCAAGCCGGAATTGGCGCAATATGCTCCGCTCTGTCAAAAGCGTCACAGAACTCCAGGAACGTATCATGCATCCTGTTATAAAGATTATCATTGATAAAACGATGCAGGGATTTACCAGTTCGGGAGAAGATTATATTCCCGCCGATAAAGGTGTTCTCTACATATCCAACCACAGGGACATAGTTTTGGACGCTACCCTGCTTATGCTGGTTTTATCCCAGCAGGGATATCCCACAGCAGAAATATCTTTCGGGAGCAATCTGATGCAGTCTCAGGCAATTGTGGATCTGGGAAAATCAAACAAGATGTACAAGGTTTTCCGTAAATCGGGGAACATACGGGATTTAGTCAAAAATTCAAATCTTTTGTCCGATTATATTCGGTGCAGGATAAACAGCAATACTTCAATCTGGATTGCGCAGCACGAGGGACGGAGTAAAGACGGGACCGACCTTACCGACCCCGGTCTGCTGAATATGCTTTCCATGAGCATGAAAAAAGACCGCGTGGGCGCCCTGGCCTCACTCAATATTATTCCGGTTGCTGTTTCTTATGAAATTGAGCCTTGTGATGTTTTGAAAGTCTGTGAAATACATCAGACCAAAAAACAAGGATTCTATAATAAAGCCCCGGGAGAAGACCTGGTCAGTATCGTGACAGGGATCACGCAAAACAAAGGGAGGGTACATATCACAGTATGTCCTGCAATTACCCTCGCCGACCTTGAACCTTACAGGGACCTTCCACAGACCGATTTTTTTAACAAGGTGAGCCAACTGATCAATCAACGGATTTACCGGGGATATAAACTCTATGGAATCAATTATGCGGCCTGTGACAAGCTTGGAGGAACAACAGAATTCATGGAGCATTATACAGAAGAAGACACGGCACTGCTTGATAGCCGTGAAAAGTTGCTCCCCAACACTGATGGTCAAACCAACGCTGTTCTAAGAGACCTGTTAAGGAGACTGTATGCCAATCCCGTTCTAAACCGCATGAATACCGCCTTCTAAACCGCATGAATACCGCCTTCTAAACCGCATGAATACCGCCTTCTAAACCGCATGAATATCGCCTTATGAGTGCTCAGGTGAAAAAATGGCAGAAAATTGTCCTGCTCACGGTACTGGCCGCTGCCGCAACGGGTGTTTCTCTTTTTGGCCAGGTAAAGCAGAAAACTGCAGCAGAACGGACCGCTGTTGGAAATATCATTCATTTTTTTTCGCAACCGGTGAATTACCCGCGCGAACCGGTTGATCCCTCACAGGTGGTGATTTTGGGGGATTCTGCTTCGGGGGACAATTCAACAGACCCGTCGGACAGGATCCTGGATTACATCTGGGAATCGCAACGTGAAGCGGGCAGAACCCGTTTTGAAAAACAGGAAGACGGGACGTACCTGGCCCGCCTTGTCTGGGCTCCGGGAACAGAAGAAAATGACCCTCCAAAAGATTTCAGAAATCCGAACAAAACGCTCAGGAACAGGCCTATCAAGGACCTGGTATATAGTGATAGTATAATTTTCAGCCAGGGAAAGTGGCTGGCTCCCTATCTGTATCACCCCAATTTTGGAATCACCGCCAATAAAGGGGTTATCTTTTTCAACAAAGATGGTGACTTGATCATCCGGGGAACCAAATGGGGTTTTTCTTCCACAGAATGTTTCAAAGCTGTAGAAAAAACACCTTGATCATTTGACCACCAAGGCATTGGCCACACGCCTTTCTCCCTCATTGTCAAAACGTTTATTATCCGAAGGATGATTAACTACTTCCACGGGTTTACGCAGATTTTCGCGTACACATAACGCAGAGGAACCGCCCCCGTCCAGGTTGATGGCATCCCAGGCCCTGAGCCAACGCATGATACGTTGCAGTTCTTCCATGGTCATGCCGGCAGCTTCTGCTGCCCTTCCGTCCACTACCACCATGAGAACCCGCCCTCCCCTTCTTATTCCCACAGCAGTCCTGGGATGACGTGCATTGTTGAAAGCATTGTCAATGACCGGTACGTCCTTCCCTGCCGTTCGCAATACGGGACCCGAAGATAGGACATCTTCTGCCGTCAGTTCTTTTTCCCAACGGTCCTGGTCATATGTATCCATTACATGTTGCGGAAGTGCATGAATGGACAGTCTGCCCTTGTCAGAGACGGCAATGCAGCCGGATTGCCGGAATGTCCGGTTCCCGTCTTGCGGAACCCTGTTGGGAGCAAGTTCATTGCCATCCACACGAAGGTAGTTGACCGATTTCCAGGGAGCATCCCAGGCAAAAAAAGAGCCGTTGATCCCGGCCAGGGCCTGGGCATATTCCACAAAGTCACTGGTAAGCACCAAGGTGGTATCTGCAAGGATATCAAAACGGAAGGAGTTCCTGATTACCAGAGCAGATACAAATTGATTGGAATGAAAAAGGGAACTGTCCCTGAAAGCGCATTGGCGAAGGGTGATACCGCCAAAGTGTAACAGCCTGCTTTCCCATCTTCCATTCACAAATGCCAGGGAGTCCGCATCCCAAATCCTGGAAGAGTCCTGTGCCTGTGCCTGTGCCTGTGATAAAGTGACAGGCAGCAGCAAAACCACTATCAAGAATAGTAATATGGTCTTCTTTTTCATGCTTCAAATCTTTATATTTGCTAAAATTACAAAAATTATGGAACGGGTTACCGGTTTTCTTTCTCTCCTGAGCCAAAACAACAACAAACCCTGGTTTGACGTACATAAGTCCCAATACCGGGAAGCCCTGGAAGTTTTTCAGAACTTTACCGCAAAGCTTATACATGGCATTGCCACATTTGACAAAGCTGTGAGCGGCCTTAGCGTTAGGGATTGCACATTCCGCATTTACAGGGATCTGAGGTTTTCTCCCGATAAAACACCCTACAAAGCCTACATGGGAGCATACGTATGCCCGGGTGGAAAAAAATCGGGGTTCGCAGGTTACTATTTTCATATCGGCGCTGCGGTAAACGACTGGTCCGGACACCATTTCATGAGCAGCGGCCTGTATCAGGCCAATCCTGCAGTGGTGAAAAGTGTACGGGATGACATACTCTACGATGCGACCCCCTACCTGAATGCCATAGCCCTGGCAGAGGGATTCGAAATAGATTTTGTCGGATGTCTGAAACGTGTCCCGGCAGGATATCCCTCCGATTCTCCTTATGAACATTTATTCAGACTCAAGGATTTCCTTTTGACACGATCCATGGACGATGCGTTCGTTAATGATAAGAATCTGTTGAAAAATGTCTTGTCCGGTTTTAAAAAGACCCATACCTTTGTTGACTTGTTGAACCGATCCGTATCTTATGCCAACTCATCCCAAAATTAAAGCAGCCATCATAGGCTTTGGCCGCATGGGCGAAATGTACCTCCGCCAGATGCTCAGAAGTGCGCAATGGGAAATTCGAGCCATTTGCGATACCGACCCCGATGCTCTTGCCGTAGCTGCAAATATTGCCCCGTCAGATACCATTCTGACCGCCAATGAAGATGATATTTTCAATGACCCCCAGATAGTCATAGTAGTCCTCTCTACCCTGGCCGATTCGCGCAAAAGGCATCTTATCAAGGCTGTGGAACACCGCAAGCACGTGGTTACCGAAAAACCCCTGGGTTCAACCATCGGGGAAGAATACGAGGTGATGGAAAAAATCAGGCAAAGCAATCTGATGGTCACCGTCAACCTGCCACTCAGGACAGCATGGTATCACAAAACCATTAAGGAATTTATTGAATCGGGAGAAATCGGGGAGCTGGCCATTGTAAGAGTATGCCATATGACACCGGGACTGGCACCCGGGGAAGGACACTGGGCCGAGGGACCACTTTTTCACGATTGCGGGTTGCATTATGTGGATATAGCCCACTGGTATGCCCAAAGTGATTTCAAGACCTGGAACGCCCAGGCCATACGTATGTGGGATTACCACGAACCCTGGTGGCTGCAGGCGCATGGAACCTTTGAAAACGGTATTGTCTTTGACATAACCCAGGGACACGTGTACGGCCAGCTTGCCAAAGACCTGACACACAACGGGTATGTAGACCTGATAGGAACCAAGGGGATAGCCAGGATGACGCACGATTTTGTTACGGCTACGGTAGAATTGCACGGCGTTACAAAAACACAGATGATCAGGAAACCTTTCGGGGACAAGAACCTGGATGTCTTACTGGATCTTTTCGCACATTCCATCACCCAGGGTGGCCTGGACCCTTCCCTGCCTAAGGTTAAGGATGCCGTCATAGCTTCTGAATACGCCTGGAAATTCCTGGAAGATGCAGCCCGGCATGATATGCCTGCAAGGGGCGACAACAAGACCCTGGAAGAAATCTGGGAAAGGAGGAATAACAAACGCATTGGTTACGGACTGTTAAGAAAAAAGAAGAAATTCAACGACTGAATCATGAAACACGCTGTCATTGTAGGTGCCACTTCGGGCATGGGACGTGAAGTAGCCCTGATCCTGGTCAAAGAAGGCTGGCATGTGGGCATTGCCGGCAGACGGGAAGATATCTTGATGCAAATGCGTGATCAATATCCACAGTCTATTGAATATGAGGTAATAGATATCACCCGTGAAGATGCCCCCATACGGCTTCAGAATCTGATCGGCAAACTGGGAGGTATGGACCTGTACCTGCATAGCTCGGGTTACGGCAGGATCAATCCGGATCTTGATCCTACCATAGAAAAAGAGGTTGTCAGGACCAATATTAACGGGTTTGTTGCAATGACCATTCACGCTTTTCATTACTTTAAAGAACAGAACGGAGGGCACCTGGCTGCCATCACATCGGTTGCCGGCAGGCGTGGCATGGGGCTGAACGCAGCCTATTCGTCTTCAAAACGCTTTCAGATGACTTACCTGACGTCTCTGGCCCAATTGTCCCATAATGGAAAATACAACATCAGGATCACAGATATTCAGCCCGGTTTTGTCAAAACGGACTTTCTGCATCATTCCTACCCCATGGTGATGAAAACCCCTTATGTGGCAAGAAAAATTGTCAGGGGATTAAGTAAAGGAAAAAGACTCATAATCGTTGACTGGCGTTACCGCATAGTATCATATGCCTGGCATATGATACCCTCCCGGATCTGGGAACGGATGAACCTGCAGCGGTTTGTCAGCTGGTAATTTTCCGGTAGTGGTTGTATAGCTTCTCCAGTGCCTGCTCCAATATGGCTTTGGAACAGCCGGCGTTCAGGCGCATAAATCCCTCCCCTCCGGGACCGAACATGGCTCCGTCGTTCAGTGCAAGCCCTGCGTCGGTAAAAAAGCCGGGAATATCTTCAATACCAACATTTTTCAATTCCCTGCAATCGAGCCAGACAAGGAAAGAGGCATCGGGCCTGACTGCCTTGATCATGGGGATCAGGCGGGGTAGCTGGGAGACGACAAAATCAATATTATTTTCCACATAATCAAGCATCTGTCTGTGCCATTCCTTTCCCTGGCTATAGGCTGCATGGGTGGCAACAGCAGCAACCAGCGTGGGATCGTCCAGTTCATTGGCATGCAAAAAGCTGTAAAAGCATTTTCTTAGCTGCGGGTTTTCAATCACAGCAAAAGAACTGACCAATCCGGCCATATTGAAGGTCTTTGAAGGGGCGCCAAAGACAATGCCCACCTGGGCCGCTTCCTGGGAAACGGTCGTGAAGGGAATATGGCGGTTCCCGAACAAGGGCATGTCTGCATGGATCTCGTCAGAAATAACTGTTACGTTGAATTTATAACAAATACGGGCTAAATCAGTAAGGGTTTCCTTGCTCCACATACAACCTCCCGGGTTGTGCGGATTAGACAATACCAGGAGCGGGCACCTGCGACGCCTGAGTATATCTTCCAAATGGTTAAGATCCATCTGGTAACGCGTTCCGTCCCAGATCAATGGATTGTTTTGCACTACCCTTCCGTTGCGTTCAGTAACCATTCGGAAAGGATGGTACACCGGTGGCTGTATGATCACAGGATCGCCTTTTCCCGTAAAATGTATGATTGCAAGTCCTATACCTTTGACTATTCCCGGAATGTAAGTTAGCCACTCACGGTGTATTTCCCAGCCATGCAGGTATTGCTGCCAGGAAATAATGGACTGCCAGTAGTCCTCGGGAGCGATCGTATATCCGAATATCGGGTGTTTAAGTCTGTCTTCAAGGGCTTTTCTAATAAACGGAGGTGTTTCAAAGTCCATATCGGCCACCCACAGGGCAATCAGGTCTTCTTTTCCGAACAGGTCTTTCAACCGTTCTAATTTTACGGTATTGGTTCCGCTTCTGTCAATAATGGTGTCAAAATCGTATCTCATAGCAAAATTTTATCCAGAGTCTTAGGTTTCCCGATATCAGTTATTTCCAGTCCCGGGATTTCCACCCCCCTGATAACCTGAAAACGTGCCGATTCCAGGTAAAAATCAATCACTGAAAAAACCCGGGGCCAGGGTTCCATCAGGGACATTGCACCAGGAGACATGATGTGAATGCCGGCAAAGGCGCGCATCATGCAATCCTTCATTTTACAGGGTTCCCCCACCCAGCGTATTTCTTTTGTTTGTGTATTTGTCCATCCTGTCAGGTGCCGGTGCCGGTCAAAAATCAGCTGACGCGGTGTGTTCCTTTGGCTGACCAGCAAAGTGGCCAGGTCCGATGCCCTGTGGCATGCAAAAAAATCGTCCAGGCGCAGGTTTGACAAGATATCCACATTGTGTATCATAAAAGGTTCGCGGGGATCCAGCAGCAACCGGGCTTCCCGTACTGCCCCTCCGGTGTCGAGCAACAATGGGCTCTCATCGGAAACAGCTATCTGCAGGGGAATTTCTTTTTGTTTCTGGTACTCGTTCAGGTAAGTTTTGATCTGAGCGGCAAAATGGTGCACATTCACCACAACACGGGTAACTCCCTGATCATACATCTTGTCCAGCAACAAACCCAGCAATGGCCCCTGTGAGCCGTCACTGCTCCTGACGGGAATCAGGGCTTTGGGGAGCTTATCTGTAATGGGTTTCAAACGGGTACCGAGACCCGCAGCGAGTATCATTGCCTGCATGGTCTGCCTAGTAATCTATTTCCAAATCCAGTTCACGGTGATACAAATGTACCCTGATGTCATATTTTTTGGCCAGGTAATCGGCCATGTGGCGTGCACAATAGACTGAACGATGCTGTCCCCCGGTACATCCGAAACAGCACATCAGATGGTTGAACTTTCTTTCTATGTAACGTTGTACGTGCGTGTCCATCAACATGTAGGCATGCTCCAGGAATCCTTTCACCCCCCCGTCTTCTTCCATAAAACGGATCACTTCCTGATCTTCGCCGGTAAAGTGCCTGAAATGCTCAAATTGCCCGGGATTTTCCAGACCGCGGCAATCAAAAACATAGCCTCCCCCATTCCCGCTTGAATCGTTGGGAATGCCTTTTTTATAGGCAAAACTGCACACGGTGACCTGGAGTTTGCGTTCCTTGTCCATGTCTGAATACTGGCGCATTTTTGTCAGTTCCAGCAAAAGAGAGGACAAATAGGGATATTCTGTAAAAGGTTCTTTAAGCAGCTTACGTAAGTTATCAATCGCATAGGGAACACTTTGCAGGAAATGGGGTTTTTTCTCAAAATAGCCCCTGAAACCATAGGCCCCGAGTACCTGAAGGGTGCGGAACAGGATGAAATGACGCAATTGCCTGTTAAAATGTTTTTCGTCCAAAGGGGTATATTGCCTTAAGGCCTTAAGATAGGCAGAGATAAGTTCTTCTTTGAGTTCTTCCGAATAATTGGCCTTTGCCTGCCACACAAAAGAGGCTACGTCATAATAAATCGGCCCTTTTCTTCCTCCCTGAAAATCAATAAAATAAGGTTCATCGCTTACCAGCATGACGTTCCTTGCCTGAAAGTCCCTGTACAAAAATGTATCCGAGGCATCCCGCAACAGGACAGAAGACAGCTTGCGGAAATCGTCTTCAAGTTTTATTTCGCTGAAATCCAATCCTGTTGCCTTTAAAAAGCAATACTTGAAATAGTTCAGGTCAAAAGAAATCATCCTTTCATCAAATTCCGGCTGCGGATAGCAAACGCCAAAATCAAGTCCTTCCGCTCCTTTGAACTGCAGGGCAGGTAATGCCTCCATGGCTTTGAAGAGCAACTTTTTTTCCCGGGTGTTGTAATTGCCCCTGGAGCGCCCTTCCTCTACAGCATTGTATAGGATCCTGTCTCCCAGGTCCTGTTGCAGGTAGCAGGAAAAATCACGGCTGTGGGCGTACACCTCCGGTACAGGAAGTCCCTGTTTGCGGAAATGTTCTGCAATGGCAATAAAAGCCTTATTTTCCTCTTTACAGGAACCAAAAGTGCCGATGAGCGTGCCATGCTCTCCTTCAATCCTGAAATACCGCCTGTTGCTCCCGGAAGAGGGCAACTCGGTTATGGCTCGTGCCGGAAAACCGGTATATGATTTGAAAAGAGATTCGAGTTGTTTCATACGGACACAAAAATAACGAAAAATTCTATACCGAACGGGAAAACCTATGGTTTCATCACGGCATTCCACATGGCTTTTCGCAAAGTTCCCGCATCGTCATCACCGTGATACATCCAGCACATGAGCCCTTTCATGCCTTGTGACAGGGCCCACGCCCCCTTGATCGCGATACTGGCGGCATTGTCGTAGCCGCAATAAAACGCTCCTGTACCGATCCTTTTCACGTAAGGGACAGAGGCTGCCGGATCCCAGTTATTGATAGAATACAGGGACGGATCCAGGTTTTTAATTTGTCGGTATGTAATGGCAGAAGGGCTTGTAGAAAAAGAAATCCTCCCATAAAAAGGAATGCCAAGCACCATCTTTTCTGTAGGAAAACCGGCGGCCTTGTAAGCTTGCAGTGTCCTGGCACAATCCCAGTAAGCCCGGGAATCATCCAGGGCCGAATGGTGATGTGGGGCCTGGTCCATATCATACGTCATGATATTGACAAAGTCCACATAAGGTTCTACCCCGTGCAGGTCAATATAACGGGTTCCCCCGCTGACTGGCTTTGCGTTCATTACATAACCCGGGAAAGTGATGAGCAGGTCGGGTCCCAGGGTCTGGCGCAGCTGCCTGATCAAAAGAACATGGTTTTGCGTGTCGGCAGCCGGATTGCTGGCGTGGCCGCTCCAGGACAGTCCCGGGAACTCCCATCCTATATCAATTCCGTCAATTCCCCAGGCCCGGATAAATTCCAGGCAGTCTTGCGCAAAAGCCACCCTTCCTTCCTCTGTGCTGCTCATGGCAGAGAAGCCGCCCCCCTGGGCATTGTCCTTATTGACAACGGTGTGGGTGAAGGCAAGCAGGATTTTTAACCCGGGATGGTTCTTTTTCAGATCAACCACTGCAGCAAAGCGGGATTCATCTCCCTGCAGGCGAAATTCCCGGTACTGGTTATTCACGACGTACAACTCGGCAAAAGCATAACAGATATGGGTAAGGAGCGTGGGGTCCGGGATTCCCTGGCTGTAGTAAGTAACATAGGATAATGCCACCCGGCCTTCTTTCAGCGGGTATGGGACAAACTCTTCCGGTTTTTCTTCTTCAGTGTCGGGTTCGGGATTGACCTTTTCCCGGCTGCAGGACAAGACCAGCAGGAAGAACAACAGGTAACAAAACCGTTTCATAGGTTTTATAATCAATAAAGATAATAGCGCTGTGACAGATGACGGAACGCTTCGGCGTCTTTATACCAGTAATCTTTGATATCACTAAACTGATAACGCTCTGCAAATTTGGCTGTTATAAAAGGACTGCCCACAACTTTGGTGATCCTGTCCAGGTTAAAGACAATCTCGGGATTGAGCTTATGGATTTCCTGGATCACGTAAAAATTCACATCAGTCAGCGGGGCTGCTGCCGGATCTGTAATATGTGCCTGAACACCGCCCAAAGTAGTTCCTTGTCCCTTACTGTAAAAAGGTCTGAAATAAATAGGCCTGAAATGAAGGCCGGGCAGCTGAAGGTTGTTCAGATTACGGGCAAGCTCTTCAGGTATTATGGTGCTGTCTACCGGTGCAAACAGCTGAAAAGGAAGGGTATAACCCACTCCTATGGAGACTACGGACAGATCCCCGACTATGCCGCTCATGGGATAGAAGAAGGCTGTGATTGCCTGGGGAATGTGCGGGGAAGAGGCTATCCATTGCAAACCCGTCTGATCATAGAACATGTCACGGTTCCATCCTTCCATGGGAATCACGCGCAGGTTGCATTGGGCACTTTCCCCGGGCCGGGCTCCGGATCCGAGCATGCGCTCGCCATTGAGCAATAAGGCCAGCTCGCCGCATGTAAGACCATAAACGTAGGGTATTCTGAACTGGCTGACAAAGGTAAAGCAACCGTCTTCCACATAACATCCCTCTATCTTCCGGCCCCCGATGGGATTGGGACGGTCCAGGACAATAAATTCAATACCCAGTTGGGCACATGCCTCCATGGCAAGTCCCATGGTGGAAATATAGGTGAAGGAGCGCGAACCAATATCCTGAATATCGTATACCAGCACATCTATGTTCTGAAGCATTTCCGGGGTGGGTTTCCGGGTGCTGCCGTAAAGCGAATAGGCGGGAAGTCCGGTGGCAGGGTCGTTTTGTGTGGATATGTGATCCCCTGCATGTACATCCCCCCGTACCCCGTGCTCGGGCCCGTACAGGGCTACCAGGTTGACATTAGGTGCTTCAAACAGGACGTCTATGGTTGACCGGAGCTCACGGTCCACACCCGTAGGATTGGTTATCAGCCCCACCCGCTTGCCCTCCAGACAGGAAAAATTGGATTCCTTGAGCACATCGATGCCTGTCTTGACAACAATTTCCCGGGATTGACAGGATGTAGAAACCAGGAGTACGAACAGAATTAGGAAACTCTTGATAAAATTTTTCATAACCGTAAGTTTATTTTTTTTTACCGTAATCTGCAGGTAATTTTTTGTGCACCAGCCAGGATGCAAAAATACCGGGCAGTGTACACAAACAGACAAACCAGAAGAACTTTTCGTATCCCATGGCTTCCTGTATGGCTCCCGCTGCCATCCCAGGCAACATCATGCCCAGGGCCATAAAGCCTGTCCCTATGGCATAATGTGATGTTTTATGCTCTCCGTCGGCCACATAGATCAGGAACAGCATGAAAGCCGTGAACCCAAAACCGTACCCCAGTTGCTCCATAGCAACGGAAGCAATGATCACCCAAATATTCTGCGGCAGAACCGAGGCCATGTACACATAGAGCAAATCGGGCAGATTGATGGCCAGCGCCATGGGCAGGATCCATTTCTTAAGGCCGCCGCGTGAAACAACAATCCCTCCGGCGATCCCTCCCAAAAGCAGTGATATCACGCCAATGGTGCCATACACCATCCCCACAGTGGCCGTTGGAAGGGCCAGCCCTCCGGCACCGGGGATGTCGAGCAGGAACGGAGAGGCTATTTTGACCAGCTGCGACTCACCCAGCCGGTAGGTCAGGATAAAGAAAAAAATGAGTCCCAGGTTCTTCTTTTTGAAGAAGGAACCGAAAGTAAGAAAGAAATCCCTGAACAGTCCCAAAGACGTGATGTTGTCCCTGGATTTGTCACTTGCAGGCCGTGGCAGGACAAAATTGTGATACAGGGCAAGTGCCAGGAAGATGGCAGCCAGCAGGTAAAAGGAAAGGCTCCAGGCCAGGGGTATGTTCCCTGCTGTAGAAGGAAATATTTTGCCTTCTTCCATCAATCCGGCGAACATGACCAGGATCCCCTGCCCGAAGATGGTGGCAAACCGGTAAAAAGTGTTCCTGATTCCTACAAAGAAAGATTGCTCCCCTTCTTTGAGCGCAAGCATATAAAATCCATCGGCAGCAATATCATGGGTGGCCGAGCTGAATGCAATAAGCCAGAAAAAAGCCAGTGTGGCCTTGACATAGAATGAGGCCGGAATGAAAAAGGCAACTCCGGCGAATCCAACCGCCACAAAGCTTTGCATTAGAATAATCCATAACCGTTTTGTCTTGATAAGATCCACAAACGGGCTCCACAGGGGTTTGATGACCCAGGGCAGGTACAGCCAGCTTGTATACAAGGCGATGTCTGTATTGGACATGCCAAGCCGCTTGTACATGATCACGGCTATGGTCATTACTGCCACATAGGGCAGCCCCTGGGCAAAATACAAGGTGGGGATCCACGCCCAGGGATTCTTTTTACCAACTGAAGGTTGTTTCATCAATAGATTTTTTGTGCCCGGGAACCCGGGTAGTAATGTTGCAGAATCTGTTTATAGGAATAGCCGCGCGAAGCCATCACCGCGCCTCCGATCTGGCACAGCCCTACACCGTGTCCCCAGCCTGCCCCGTAGAGGACATACCCCCAGGAACGCTTTACAGGGATGAACGCCGAGGAATACAGGTGGGATTCTGAAAGGGCCTTGCGGATAAGCAGGTCCTTGCCAATGATGAGCGTCTTTTTCGTTCCCACAATCTTCAGGCGGCAGATGCGCCCCGAGGTTCCCCTTTCCAGGGGAATCAGCTCCTGAACAAGGCCAAAGTCAACGCCTATGCGCCTTTTGATTAAATCGGAAAGTTCTTCGAATGTGTAGGATACTTCCCAGCGGTAAAATCCTTTGGTTTCCTGGTCGTATGTATTCAGGACCTGGGAAAGAACCTCATTGTCTGTGGTATTGCAGAAAGCCGGCGGTGCGCTACGGATCCATATTTCGGCCTGTACGGGATCGGAAAGGTCCGGAAAGGGCACCTCGGGGGGAAGTGATTCCCCATCGTATTTTCCCTGCAGGTAAGGGTGTTCGGAAGGCTCCCAGGATGTGGAAAAACGTTCCATGATACCTCCGCAGCACTTGGAAAAGCGTGCATCACATATTTTTCCTTCATAGGTGAGCACCTCCCCTGCCGTCTGAATGACAGCTTCAGAGACATTTTCCATGGATTGCGAAGGACGGGTGATGCCCTGGTAACGCTGGCAATGGTCATCGGCACAGACATCAAAAAGGGTATGATCCTCCCTGTCCCACCATTTGATCCATTCCTGGTCTGTACGCACTTCGCCGGGATATACTTCTGTCTGCTGTTGTGCTATTCCCTGTCTCTTTTCAATTTGTGACAGCAGCCAGCTGCGCGATATTACGGCATGCGCCTTCAGATATTCCAGGGTACTGGTAGCGCTCATTTCAGAGGCAATGACACTAATAAGGTAATCTTCAACTGTGAGCACGTTCACAGCCCGGACCATGTTGTTTTCCGGGATCAGGACAAGGGAGCCGCGAAAACGCTGGTCTTCCTTGCGTTCCCAATGGAATTCAATGCCAATGATCACATCTTTAAGAACAAAAGACGCGTTATCATCGTGCGGTTCAAATACAAACCGTTCCTGTTCCTTATCCTGTAAACGCACCTGCCCGTTAGCAGCTGTAGCTGTATATATGCCTGTATACGACCCGTAATTTCCTTCCAGTTCAAATGAGATGGAAGGGGCAAGCAGTATGCCTACTTCAATTGTTTTCTTGCCTGAATTTCCCATGTACGTAATCTGTCTTTGTAAAGATTGTTTGCATTTACTTTTTCCGGTTCAAGTGCCGCATCTGAATTGCCTTCCCAGCGCCTGCAGTTGTACAGGACTTCGTAAATGCGCCCGATCTGGTATTTTCTGGAAAAGCGCAGACCGAGCCCGTAATCCTCACCGTAATTGGTATTGGGCAGGAGGAGCTCACGCAGGATGGGGGTATAAAATGCCCGGGGCGCTCCCAGCCCGTTAATACGCAGGGCGTTATTCCTGCCGTTTTCGGGAGTCCATTCACGGTGGTCTATAATGCCCGGAGGCAGTGTGTTCAATGCAAAATCTGTCATCCTGTAGGTGCCTATAATCATGCCGCACTGTTGCTGGTAAAAAGCATTCACAATCCGTTGCAGTGAATCGGGTCCGGAATAAATATCGTCGCTGTCCAGCTGTACCAGGAACTTCCCGCATTTGCGATGATGCAGGGCTGTGTTCCACAAGCCGCCCACAAACAAATCCTTTCTTGGGGGTGTGATCAGGATCAGTCGCGGATCATCCCTGAATTTTTCTACGATGGAAACCGTCCTGTCCAAACTGTGGTGGTTCACAACGATTACATTGAATGTGAAATCCGCTTTCTGCCCCAGGGCAGAACGAACAGCGTCTTCTATGGTCCTTTCCCGGTTAAATACAGGGATCATGACCGAGGCTTCGTACTCAAAATCCCTCTTTCCCAGATCAACCGGGGTAAACACCGGGGGAAGATAGGCCCCAATGGCTTTCAGGTGTGCAGTACAGGCCTTTTCCATGTCTATCTGCACTTCACGGTTCTTTGGGTCAACATAATCGAATAGTTTTTCCCCGGATTTTCGTGTATCTGTTTCCTCCTCTGTGTACAGGACTTCGTTTATGTGAACAAGTGAAGCCATCCTGCTGACTGTCAGTCTAAGGTTATACATGCCGGCATGCGGATAGTCATCTGTTGTCCGGGCAACGGCTTCTTTAAGGTACGAGGTGTTGTAAAACAAAACCGATCCAAAATTGAAATCATCCCGCAGCGCCCCCTCCTGGCATACTATAAGGGGCATTTTTCTGCGTTGCCCGTCAATTATCTGGTAATGATCTGCATACAACATTCCTGCACGGGTGTCATCTCCCAGCTGGACAAAACGTTCCAGGGCAAGATAACCCGGGGTCAACGGGCTGTATTTGGTGTAGATCAGGGAATAATCTGCCGAGGCTGCCCGGGCTATGGCAGCGACTGTGTTGGTAGAAGTCAGGTTTTTCACCTGTATGACTTCCATTCCGGTACGTGACAGGTCGGTATCCTGCCCGGCAGACAGAAGAAAAATGCGGTTGATTAGCGGCAGTGATCTTAGGTGAGACAAGGTGGCCTCTGCCTGGTGGTAATCGACAGCCGGGATAAAGCAATCAATTCTTTTCATAAAAAAAGTCGGTTTTCTTATTAATGCAGACAAAGGTACAATCTTTTTACTATTTTTGCCGACAGTAACCAAAGTAATAATGATCCAATCCTGTACCAGAACAATCACCCTCCTGTTTCTTTGTATTCTTTCTTTATTATCCGGGTATCTGAGAGGCCAGGATCACACCCCGGTCGCACGATATTACGTTGAACAGAGCGGTGGTTATTCACCGCTCTACAACGGGAAAATTCCGCCTTTGTACAACATGTTTTATGAAGGTACCTATTACCTGGAATCAGATGCATATTACCCCGGGACCGTCGTATACAACGGGAAAATATACGTTGACATGCAACTCAACCTGAACGTGCACAGGGATGAATTGTATGTGAGGATACCCGAATACAATTCCAGCTCGGTCCTTTTAAAGGCTCACGTAGAATCGTTCACTATGGGTGACATGCATTTTATCCATATTGTAAAGGAAAAATGGCCTACAGCCCCGGAGCAGGGATATTACCGTGTCCTTTATCAGGAAAGCGATATTACTGTCCTAAAAAGAACCGTCAAGAGAATGAACAGTTCTACCGCGGCCAACGACAGAAAAGTGTCTTACGTTTTTGAAGAGAATACGTCTTTCTACATCCTGAAAAACGGCTTATTTCATCCGGTCAAGCGAAAATCTTCGGTTTTAACGGCTTTACCTGAAATGCGTAAGGAATTGAAACACCATATCAGGGATGCGAAGCTCAAATTCGGGAAGGATCAGCGGGAAGCGTCTTTGGTTTCTTGTGCAATACAGTATCAAAGGAAGGAACTATGAAAAGACGCCCTGGTATCCGGCAGCACATCCTCCTGCTTACCCTTGTCTTGTCATTCCATGTTGTAGCCCATGCGCAGGAATCTTACAACATGCGCTATGTGACTCTTGATTCCATTGTACAAACACTGGAGCGCCGTACACCTGACCGTTTTTATTATGCCCCCGGACAGACAGATACATTGCTGATCACCCTTCAGGCCGGGGCCAAAGAAGTTCTGGAAACGCTTGGCAGGGAATTGAAAAAAAGCGGTTTTTCACTATACCGCGTGAACCAGCACCGGTGGGCCATTCTCAAAGGAGCTCCCTTGAATGGAATACACGAAGCGTTTTATTCCGATTCCCTGGAGAACGGAAATCACAACCGGAAAGAATTATCGCAGCTTGCCGATGACGGAAAACAGGCCGCAGATTCCGAAAACCGCCTTTATACACTGGGAGACCCCCGGTTTTCAGACCTTGAAGGCAATGTGCGTCTTACCGGGTATATCCATGAACACCTGAGCGGAGAACCGGTTCCGGGGGTAAGCGTCATGACCGGGGACAAGAAATACTACACCTTGTCGGATTCCTACGGATTTTACTCCCTTTCCATTCCCAGAGGATACAACACGCTTATCATACAGGGTTTCGGATACAAGGATTCGCGTCGCTACCTGAGGATATTTTCCGACAGTGCACTGGATCTGAACATAGCAGAAGAGGTTTTTTCGTTGCAGGGAATTGTTATCTCGGCAGAAAAAATGGAAAATGTACGGAATGTGCGCCTGGGTCTTGAACGGGTAAGGGCCGACAGGATCCGCCATATTCCCATGGCTTTTGGAGAAGCAGACGTGATCCGGGCAGTGCTCACCCTGCCGGGAGTCAAATCGGTGGGTGAAGCAGCAGGAGGATTTAATGTCAGGGGTGGTGCAACAGACCAGAACCTGATACTTTACAACCAGGGGACTATTTATAATTCATCCCACCTGTTCGGGCTGTTTTCTCTTTTCAATAACGATGTCATCAGCAGCCTGGAATTGTACAAGAGTTCTATCCCTGCAAAATACGGTGGAAGGATCTCTTCTGTCCTGGAGGTGAATTCAAGGGAAGGCAATAAAAACCGGTTTACCGGTTCAGCCGGGATCGGACTGCTGACGACCAAACTCACCCTGGAAGGGCCCATAATCAAAGATAAGACGTCTTTTTTGCTGTCCGGCCGCACCACGTATTCAGACTGGCTCATGAAGCTTATTCCAAAGGAAAGCGGGTATAATAACGGCTCGGCCAATTTCTATGATCTGAATGCCGGTATATCCCACCGTCTCAATCAGAACAACCACCTGTTCCTGAACGGATATTTCTCCCGGGACAGGTTTTCGTTCGATCCAAATGTATCCTACCGCTACCAGAACATAAACGGTTCTGTCCGTTATCGCAGTGTCCTGACAGACCGTACCAATATGGTCATGACCCTGGCTTATGATAAATACAATTATCATATGCAGGATACCACAAATGCAGCCATGGGTTATGACTTGTCGTTTTCTTTGCAGCAGACTAGTTTCAAAGCCGATTTTTCCACCCGTCTGAACGGAAAACACAAATTGGATTACGGTCTGAATGCCTATTATTATATCCTGGATCCGGGCACTTATGTGCCCTACGATCAAAGATCACTTGTTTCTACAGACATCCTGCAAAGAGAACAGGCCTTCGAAACAGCCCTCTATCTGAGTGATACCTGGGAAATCACCCCGGCACTGTCTGTTGAAATGGGAATAAGGTATGGTTTTTACTCTGCCCTTGGGCCCAACCGTCATTACCTGTATCGTCCCGATATGCCCAGGTCGTTGGAAACCACCATTGACAGCGTGTCTGTTGGAGCCGGAAAAATGGTTGCCCCCTATCATGCGCCTGAATTCAGGTTTTCTATGCGTTATGCCTTTTCCGGCGATTTTTCAGTCAAGGCCGGGTTCAACAGCATGCGACAGAACATCCACATGTTGTCCAACACAACGGTCATATCCCCTACCGACATCTGGAAATTATCCGATGCCAACATCCGGCCCCAGAAGGGCTGGCAAACGGCTCTTGGTATTTATAAAAACCTGATGAACAACACCCTGGAACTATCTATTGAGGGCTACTACAAACATATGGACCGCTATCTGGATTACGCTTCCTTTGCCCGCCTGCTGATGAACCACCGCATAGAGACCGATGTCATTGAAACACGCGGCAGGGCATATGGCGTGGAAGTTATGCTCAAACGATCCCTGGGAAGGCTCAACGGCTGGCTGTCCTACACCTATTCCCGTACAGAACTGAGGCAGGACGATCCCAGGGTGGCTGAGCCTGTCAACAAGGGGAACTGGTACCCGGCACCCTATGACAAGCCACATGATCTGAAACTTGTTGGAAATTTCAAGCTTACCCACCGTTTCAGCTTTTCCATGAATCTGGACTATAGTACGGGAAGGCCCATGACCATGCCGGTTGGCACTTATTACTATGCCGGAGGCTGGAGGCTGTTGTACGGTGAGAGGAACGCACACCGTATCCCGGATTACTTCCGTTTGGATATAGCCTTCAACATAGAGCCGTCTCATAAACTCACCCTGCTGACCCACAGTTCAGTTACTATAGGAGTGTACAATGTGACGGGAAGAAAGAATCCTTATTCTGTATTCTTCCAGACAGAAGGCAATACGGTTAATTCCTACATGCTTTCCATTTTTGGTTGTCCTATTCCCTACATCACATACAATATCAGGTTCTAATGTCTATACTTATGAAATACCTGTGGAAGCTTTCGGGGATCTTACTTCCGGCACTCATATCGGTATCCTGTATCGTTCCCTACGAGCCGGAAGAACTTGTTAATCTGGATGATATCATAGTAGTTGAAGGGAACATCTCACTCACCGGCCCCTTTAGTGTCCGCATTACCAGGAGTGCCCCCATCAGTTCCTACCAGTACGGTCAGAGAACCATAAAATATGAGCGCAATGCCAGGGTTTTCGTCCGCAACAAACAGGGACAAACATACACAGCAGATTCCGTTACTGCCTATGGTGAATATCTTTTTGATTTTTCCGGGCAGCACCCCGGCCTGCAGGAAGAGTACCAGCTGGTTATTGAATCACAGGACGGACGCACTTATGAGACGGATTTCCGTAAATCCCGGCATAGCAGCGACATGGAACTGCATTATAAAATAGATACGGTGGCGGAAAAAATAAGCATCTATGTCAGCTCCCATGACCAGGCCGGATTGTCCAGGTATTATTACTGGCAGTATGCCGAAACCTGGGATTATGTCTCTCAGATGCCGGCATATTGTTATTTTGACGTTTCCTCGGTCAAGGAAACAAAAGGCTCCAGACCCTGGATGTATCGCTGCTGGGACAGCCGTGCATCTTCCGAAATCCTGCTGGTCGAGACATCGTCACTTGTACAGGACAGAATCGTAGACCTGGAGATCCATTCCATCAATTTCCGGGATATCCGCATAACCCAGCATTATTGCATTGATGTAACCCAGACCGTGCTGGATAATGATGCCTACCTGTATATGGAAAATATGCGAAGGAATTCGTACGACATAGGTAATATTTTTTCACCCCAGCCAAACGAGATCAGCGGTAACATCCGTTGTGTGACCGATCCTTCTGTCCGTGCCATTGGATTTGTATCTGTGTGCAATTCTGTAAGGAAAAAATTGTTTATCAACTGTATAGGACTTCCCGGCTATATCCGGGAACCCATGCCCCCGGACACGATTGTACCTCTGGATGCCAAGGTAAGCTTAATGCTGTCTCTGATCCAGGAGGGATATTCCCCCCATACGATAGACCCGCTGGCAAAAGTAAGCTACTGGAATCTCACAAGGTGCATAGATTGCCGGAGCAAAGGCGGACAGCCGGTGGTCCCCGCCTTCTGGCCGGTTGAATGGCCATGGTTTTGAAAGTTGTAATTATGAAACGGATCCTTACAATACTTATACTATCTGCAACTTCACTGCTACTGCAGGCACAAAGCCACATGCTGCACGAAAGGCTGTACCTGAGTACAGACAAGGAATGTTATCTTGCCGGCGAGCATATCTGGATTTCTGCCTTTTGCTACGATGCGGTAACCGGAAAACTTTCCCCTGTGAGCGCCGTGGCATACATAGAACTGCAAAACCTTTCCGGTTCCGTGGTACAGGCCAAGATAGCCCTTGCTGCCGGCCGTGGCAGCGGATTGATAGACCTTCCCCTATTCCTGCCTACAGGGAACTACCGTCTGCTGGCTTACACCCGTTATATGTATTCAGAAAGTGAAAATAATGTGTTTTCACGGATCATAACAATCTACAATCCCCTGACATCGCTGCGTTCCGATAATGTGAAAGTTGATTCCGGCTCAGGACCTGTCGTCAAACAAAAGGCGAATCAGGACAATAACCCGGAACTTGGTGTTTTCACAGACAAAAACGTGTACCAGCCCGGAGAAGAGGTAAGGATAACGCTCAGCCATTCCCTGCCCAAAGAAGTATCACTTTCCGTTTCTGTTTTCAGAAAAGAGAATTTGAATCATTTTAGCAATCCATCCATTTCGTTTCTCGTTGACAGCACAAGGAATCAGACCTTTACCCCTTTTTCTTTCTGGCGGGTTGATTACCCGGGCGAAGTCATAAGGGGACATGTAGTGGACCAAAACAACGATCCTGTGGCCCCCTCCGGAGGTTTTGGATCGTATATTTCCATTGCAGGAAGCCAGGTACAATATTATACCGGGGAGCTGGGGGATAATGGCCGTTTACGTTTTTTTACTTCCAACCTATACGGCAACGGCACCCTGATAAGCTATATACCGTCGCACAACGACAAACAGTATCACCTGGTGCTGGATTCTGTGTACATGAATCCCCGGGTACATGAACTTCCTGAACTGATCCTGGATGTCAGACAACAGCCTGTACTGGAGGAAAGAAGCCTGGGTGTTCAGTTGTGGCATGCCTTTGGCCTGGATTCCCTGTTCAGGGAGGAAAGAACCGAAACCAACCTTCTGTTTGAAAATTCGGGGATTGTTTACAAACTGGACGAGTATACACGTTTCCCCACCATGGGAGAAGTAATAGTGGAATTCGTAAGAGAAGCCCGTTTTAGGACCATCGGAGGCTCCCGCGTGCTGCAATTGCGCCTGAGAGATGCCGGCGGAACCGTTTATTATGTAGACGATCCTACCCCGCCGCTTGTGCTACTGGACGGAATACCGGTCCGGGACCATGAAAAAATATATGCCTATGATCCCGCCCTGGTCAGGGAAATAGTAATATATCCGGACAAATATGCCTTCGGCCCCATATACTACAACGGGATACTGTTTCTGAAAACGTACCGTGGCGATTTTCCTGACCTGGAAATGAAGGAATCTATGCGTATACATGAATTCCAGGGAGTTCAGAATCCTCATTCTTTCGGGATGGTACCCCGTGATAGCCGGCTGCCCGATGTACGCCATACCCTGTACTGGAATCCCCGGGTTGATCTTAAAGGTACTGAACCGGTCACAATCAGGACAACAACATCGGAAACAAAAGGAACTTTTGTGGTGGTAGCCGAAGGAATGAACCCCGAGGGGAAAACCTTCAGGAATTCGACAGAGTTTACCGTAAAATAACTTTTTTAACGTCCGGTGACCTGCAGGTACATGCTTTTAGCCACCTGGTAATCCCTTATGGCATCAATTCTTTTATCCTGACTTTCCTGCAAAAAACCCCGTGCGGCGAGCAATTCGGTAAGGCTTACCGTACCGGCCCTGTAATATGTTTCGTTCAGACGGGCGTTTTCCCGGGATTCCTCAACCGTAAGTTCTGCCAGAAGGTATTTCTGGTAAGATTCCACAAATTTGCCCCAGGCCTGGCGGATCTGCATGAGCAATTGCTGATGGCCGTCTTCCCTGCGTATCTGTGCTTTTGATTCTTCAAGCTTTTTCTGGCGGATGGCATAAGACCCTCTGGCCCAATCGGAAATGGGAACACGAACAGCAGCCATGACGCCTCCGTTCCAGTTGTTTTTGTCTAAAAAATTTTCATAATAGTAAAACGCACCTATACCAACCTGGGGCATATAGGAAGCAGTTTCTATCTTTTTCTCCAGTGCTGCCGCACGCACACCCATTTCCAGGAGCTGGTATTCTGTTCTGAGTGAGAGCACCTGGGAAGGCTCAAGAAAATACTGTATAGGATCGCTTACCGTTAGATCCCCGGGAGGAGCGATCATAAAATGATCCACCGAATCGACAGGCAAACCCATCTGACGGGCCAGGGCCATGTTAGCCAGGAAAATACCGTTTTCCAATTCCACATTTTTTGTTCTCAGGGTATGTTGCTGCAATGTGACCTTCAACACTTCGTTTTGTCCCAGGATGCCTGCATTTACGGCCTGTTGCACGTCTTTGTACAGAGAATCCAGCACCTGCTGCATGACAGCAACGGTTTTTCTTTTTTCATACAACGAATATAAAAGCCAGAAGTATTCGTCTGTCCTGGCAAGGACTTCATCTTTTTTCAGGGCAGTAAACAGCTCACTGGCACGAATCCCGGTATCGGCAAGTTTTGTGGAATAAAAAACTTTCCCCCCCATAAAAACAGGCTGAACAGCCATAGCACTCACCATTACCCCGTCTTTGAGAAGCGCCATGCTGCCCAGCATGCCCAGATCCAGCGATATCACAGAATTGCTTGCTTTAAACCCCATTCCGAAGGCAGAAACATTGGGGAAAAAGTAAGTAAGGGCCTGTTTTTTCATCTGAAGGGATATTTGTTCCCCGATCTTCATCTCCTGCAGCTGAGCATTCTTTTCAATGGCCATTTGTCTGCAGTCTTCAAGGGTATACGTATACGTCTGAGCGGCAAGATGCTGAAATATGGCAGGAAAACAGAGAGTAATTATCAGGTAAATGGTCTTCCTCATGATCAAGTCAGTTTTTCAGGTTCACGAATAGATTTGATCCTGTCCTGTTTCCTGTAAAAGAGCCAATATATAACGGGCAGAAAAACAGACACAAAGAACATAGAAGTAAGAACACCAAAAAAGATGGTGGCTGCCATGGGAGCCCAGAGTGAATCGTTGGTGATGAGCATGGGAATGACTGCGACAGCTGTTGAAGAAGATGTCTGGAATATGGGCCGGATCCGCCGGCATCCCGCCAGGAATGCTGCTTCCTTAACAGAACTGCCTTCCCTGCGGAGCAACTCGGCATAATCAAACATGATTATTCCGTTTCTGACCACCAGTCCTATCAGGGTCACCAATCCCAGGAATGTGGTCAGGCTTACCGGCAGACCCAGAACCCAGGTTCCCACAAAGGCACCCAGTATGCTTAGCAAGGTAGAGCCCATGACCAGTAATGAGAGGGAAATTTTTTTGAAGTGAAAAAGCAGGATCAGGAAAATCAGGAAAATGGCGATACCCACCCCTTTAATGATGCCGGGCAACATGGATTTGTCTGCCTGGTACGTGCCGCCGTACTGGTACCAGACCCCATCGGGCATAGGCGTATCGTCCATTATATCAACAACCTGGTCAAATACGTCGGTGGATATTTTTCCGTACTTCAGGTCCATCATCAGGGTGAGCGTGGGATACCCGTTCCTTCTCACGATCTGCGATATGTTCCATTCCGGCTCAAGGGTGGCAATCTGGCGCAACGGGACACCGGCACCGGGTATAATTCCCTGAATGTATTCGTTTCCAAGCCTGTCAGCAGAAGGGGGTTCGTTCTGTCTGTCGGTACGAATAAGCACCGGGATCGTCTTTCCGTCTGACCACATGGAAGTCGCAGGCACCCCGGAATACCTGGATGCCAGGTTCAGGGACAGTAATCCCGGGTTGATGCCCACGTGGGCAGCCGCAACCGGGTCTATGTTAACTCCTATGCCATATTGCATGCCTCCAAAATCGGAACGGACACTGGCTATGTAGGGGATTTTCCGGAATTCGGCGGCAAGAGAATCTGCCAGGACCATCATGGCCTGCTTGTTTTCTCCCTTGAGCCTTACTTCTACCTCATTGGCAGAAAGCAAGGAATAATCCAGCCTCCTGACCCGGACATAGGTGCCGGGAAAATAATGCATGTATTTTTCCTGGAACAGGGCTACAAGGCTTTCTGTTGCCTTGTATGAAGGTGTGTTGACAATAAACTGTCCGTAATGGGGCCCGGGTATCTGAGGCGTATAGGAAGCCTGGAAACGGGGAGCACTGGTGCCCACAAAAGAGGTAATGGCCAATACCCGCTCTTCCTGCTGCATAAGCCTGCACAGTGAATCGGTCAACTTTTCAGTCTCTTCCACCGATGAACCGAAAGGAAGGTAAATTTCAACCACGAACTGGTTTCTGTCTGCCATGGGCATCAGGCGCTTAGGCAAGTGCTGGTAAACAAAATAAGGCGATACCAGGAAAAATATGATCACTGCTATCACCCATTTGGGATGGGCGAAGGATATGCGTAAAGTTTTTTCATAGAATATCCCGAATAATTCCAGGATGGAAACGTCTCGTTTACTTTTCTGCCGCTGTTTTTCCACCACCTGCTTTAACCCTTTACGGATAGTGAAGTACTGGAAGTAAGGTATGAACAGCATGGCAACCAACAAAGAGACCATCAGGGAAATGGAAATGGTCCAGGGTGCCATGAAGATGAACTCTACAAAATTTTCCGGAAATGTAAAATAAAAGGGGAAGAAGGTGATGCTGATGGCCAGGGTGGCCGAAAAGACAGATTTAAAGTAGGAATTGGCTGCTGTAATGGAAGCCTTCCACCGGCTCATACCCTGATCAAGCAGAGTCATATAATTATCTATCACCACTATGCTGTCATCCACGACCATGCCCAGGACAACCAGCAGGGAAGCCAGTGTCACGGTGTTGATCTCAAAGCCCAGCACATACATGATCCCCAGGGATATGAATATGGTAATGGGAATGGTTGCTGCGGCAACAGAAGCCACGCGCAGGGGAAGCATCACCATCATGACAGCGATTACTGTCAGTACGGCCAGGAGCATTTCCTTAAGAAATGAGTACACCGAATCCTTCACCACCTGGGGCTGGTCTGCAATCCGGAAAACGCTAACATCGGGGGGCAGTTCCGATTCAAAATCCTTAAGTACCCGGTTCACCTGTTTTCCCAATTCCACCATATCAAATCCCTTGCTCATTTCCATGGACAGGAGCAGGCATTTTTTGCCGTTGTTTGTAATGTAAGAAGAAGGGGCCGGGTATTCTCTGACAACACGTCCAATATCCTTGACGCGAAGAACATTGCCCGAGGGATCAAAGTAAATGGGCTGTTCCAGGATTTGTCTTTCGTTCTGATAGGCATTGTTCAGGTGGAACGGGATGCTTCCGCCGGGTGAATTCAACGTTCCGGCAAAAGTAACCAGGCCTGATGAAAACAGCTGTACCATAATCTGTTGCGTATTCAAAGCATACGCAGCCAGTTTATCTTTGTCCAGATAAATGTTGATTTGTTCCTGCTGCTGGCCATAACGCTTGATATTGGTTACTATGGGCAGCGGCCTGAGGCGCCCTTCCAGCCTGTCAAGACAATCGTCCAGCTGATCGTATGTGAGGGATTCGCTTTCCAGGGTAATAAGAATGGCCGAGGTTTCACCAAATTCACTGATGACCATCAGCGGCAATACTCCGGAGGGCAGCTGGGCTTTGAATTCTTCCAGATCCAGGCGCAGGTTTGCATAGAAGTTGCGAGGCGTTTTTTCCTTTTCTGTAAGATCCAGAACAAAGTAGACAATCCCATCACGGGTCAGTGAATAAGTCTTTTCACGGTCAATCTCTTTATAGCTGAGGATTCGTCTTTCAAGAGGGATGGTAAGTTGTTCTTCCACCTGGGCGGAGGAAGCTCCCGGGTAAACACCTACTACCAGGGCATTGCGGATGGTAAAATCGGGATATTCCTTTTTGGGCATATTGGGCAGGGCGAAAATACCCAGGCCTACAAGGAAAGTAACCAGCAGTAAAACGATCTTATGGTTGTGCATCGTCCATTCGACAATGCTTCTGCGTTTTCTACTCATTTGTGACGGTTACCTTTATGTTTTCGCTCAATCTCTGATACCCTTCCACCACGATCCTGTCACCGGGAGATATTCCTTTCAAAACGGAGATCCCGCCCGGCACAATCTCACCCACCCGGACCATCTTTCTTTGTGCTACATTATCCTGGTCCAGGAGCCATACAAAATGACCTTTACCGAATTCAAGAGGAAGCACGGCGCGAACCGGCACCACCAGCGCAACCTCTGCGGGCAGGTTACTCAGAAAAACCTTGCAGACCATACCCGGAAGCAATCCCGGGACTTCACGTTCAAGAGAAATCCTGACCTGGTAACCGTGGGTATACGGGTGTGCCTGGACGCCTTTTTCTGTTACCTTACCCTTTAGTTCCAGGTTCCTGAGTGCTCCTACCACAATGCGGGCCGCCTGTCCGGTATGGGTGTCAAATATCTCATTTTCAGGGACAGAAACCATGACCACGGGATGGTGCGTATTCAACAAAGTCAGTACCGGCTGATCCGGTAACACATTCATGCCGGGTTCCATCATGCGTTTTTCCACCACCCCGCGCTGTGGGGCAATGAGTTTGGTTTCTGCCAGGGCTATTGCCGATATGCGCTCGGCAGACCTGGCCTGTTCCAGTTTAGTCTGGATATCGATGTATTGAATTTCGGGCAGGCTCTGGGATTCGTACAACAGGGTCATTCTCCGGTAAGCATCTTCTGCCTGCCTGAGTGTGGCTACCGTAGTGGCATGCATGTTCTCCAGCAACCCGGCATCTGTTTGGGCAAGCAATTGTCCTTCCCGGACCTCTTGCCCTTCTGTGACATAAACGTTTTTAATTTTTCCAGGAGCCGGAAAACTTAACAAGACATTGTTTGATTCTTCCAACACACCAACATACTCCCTTTCCAGCGCTAAAGTGGTTTCCGAGACAGTATGAACACGTACATTTACCGGAAGTGGTAATTGCTGGTTTTTATCCGACTTAGACCCACAGGAAGAAATAAATGCCAGAAGGCCAAAAACAATCGGAATACCAGATTTTTTGAACAATTCCATAACAGATTGGTTAATCAAGGCAAAAGTAATTAAAATCAATCAAAACCTTTATATTTGCAAAGAATAACTATGAAAAACCACACCCCCAGACTTTTGCTTCATGCCTGTTGTGGTCCCTGTTCCACAACAGCCCTGGAACGTTTATTCCCGGACTATGATGTATCCGTTTTTTTCTACAATCCCAATATTGCCCCGCACGATGAATATAACCTGAGAAGGAATGAAGCAAAGCGATTCACAGAAGAGGCCTACGGCAGTAAAGTCCCTTTCCTGGAAGGTCAGTACCGCCCCGATGTTTTTCTGAATTCTGTTAAAGGATATGAACAGGAACCCGAAGGCGGGCTCCGCTGTGCCATATGCTACAAGCTCAGGTTGGAGGAAACTGCCCGTTATGCCAATGAAAATGGTTATTCATTTTTTTGTACCACACTGACTGTCAGCCCACACAAAAATGCTTTGCTGATCAATAAAACAGGGGAAGATCTGGCCGTTCGATACAACAAACTGATCTACCTGCCTTCAGATTTCAAAAAACGGAACGGTTTTCGCCGTTCCGTTGAATTGTCACAATCATTTAATATATACCGCCAGAATTATTGCGGGTGCTTGTTTTCTTTACCCTCCTCCTCTATCTGTAAAGGAAACGCTTGATACTGCGTTTGGGTGTCTTTTCAAAAGCTTCAGGTTGTAATTCAATTTTGGCTATACGGCTGAAAACCGGTAAGAGCATATTAAGCCTCATACGGTTTTCTTCCATTAATTGAGCCAGGTGCATAGAATCCAGCGATTTCTGAGACACCCGGTCGTAATCGGGAAATACCAGGGCTACCAGTTTTTTATCACGCTCTACAACAATTGATTCCACCACGTAAGGTTGATTGTTTAGCTTGTCTTCGATCTCTTCGGGATAAATATTCTGTCCGCTGGCCCCAATGATCAGGTTCTTGCTGCGCCCCTTTATAAATACATTATTTTCCTTATCCATAATCCCAAGATCACCGGTACGTAGCCACCCGTCTTTGGTGAAGGCAGCTGCCGTTGCTTCGGGATTTTTGTAATAGCCCAACATGACATTGTCTCCGCGGGCCTGAATTTCTCCCACGATGGTGCGGGGATCGTCGGAATCAATTCTGAGCGACATCCTGTGCACCGGTTTTCCGCAGGATCCCTTAACAAATTTCCTGGTGTCCTCATAAGAAAGAAGCGGTCCGCATTCAGTCATTCCGTAGCCCACGGTATAAGGCAGTTTCACAGCTTTCATCAGATCTTCCACTTCCTGGTTGATGGCCGCACCGCCAATGACAATGGTGCGTATCCTTCCGCCAAAAGCATGAAGCAGTTTCTTGCGGATCTGTTTGTAAATGACAGATGCAAGACCGGGAACTTTCATGACGGATTTGACAATCGGTTTCCGGATGGTTGGAAAAACAGAACTCTTGAAGATTTTTTCTATCACAAGGGGTACGGTGATCACCATATAGGGCCTGACAGTTGCCAGGGCATCCAGCAGTACCTTGGGAGAAGGGACTTTCCCCAAGAAAAAGACCTGGGTTCCTCCGGCCAGCTGGTAAAGGAATTCAAAGGCCATTCCGTACATATGAGCCATTGGAAGCATGGAGACCAGCGTGTCGTCAGGACCGTTTGGAATTTCACTTTGTCCGTACTGGATATTGGAACTGATATTTCTGTAAGTCAGCATAACTCCCTTTGGGGCACTGGTTGTGCCTGAAGTGTAGTTTATAAGCGCCAGATCATCAAAATTATCGGTGGGATAGTCAACTTGTTCGGGACCAAATCCGTCGGGGTATTTTGCCTGGAACAGAGCGTCCAGTGAGTCATATACCTGCTTAATGGCCTTGTCTTTAGCATAAAGAAGTTCAAAGCCTTCCAGGCAAATCACAAGTTTCAGGAGTGGCATCCTGGCGATGTCTGTCTTTTCCCAGATATCCCGACTTACAAAAAAGATACAGGCTTCTGAATGGTCTGTCAGTGTCATTACGCTATCGGGCAGAAAATCGTTCAGTAAAGGCACAGCGACGGCTTCGTAAGAAGTGACTGCCAGGAATGATATGCCCCATTCTGCACTGTTGGGACCGCATAGCGCTACCTTATCCCCTTTTTTCAATCCCAGCTTTTCAAACAGGACATGGTGCCGGGCAACATGTTGGGCTATTTCGCCGTAAGTATAGGAATTCTTCTTGTAATTGGTGAGACCGGGCGAATTCCATGCCTTGACAATACTATGTTGGATATATTCCAGATAATGAGTTTTCATAACCGATTTTTTTTAACTGGTTAAAAATAAGTATTTTTTTGAAATAACCCTTCCCCCGGTCAGATAAATCAGACGTTCCTCAGGACCAGTGCAGTTCCCATTCCTCCCCCAATGCACAATGAAGCAAGTCCGTAGCTGGCTTTCCTGCGTTTCATTTCATGGATCAATGTAACGGTGATCCTGTTCCCGGATGCTCCTATGGGATGTCCAAGGGCTATGGCCCCCCCGTTGACATTGCAATGCGTATCAAGCCACGAACGGTCCACACCTTGCTGTTGTTGCAGCTCTATCATGACGCCAAGGGATTGCGCGGCAAAAGCTTCGTTGAGTTCTACAACATCCATCTGATCCAGTTTTACCCGGACCCTTTTAAGCACCTTGTCAATAGCCGGTACAGGTCCCATGCCCATAAAGGCAGGGTCAACACCTGCCTGTGCCGTAGCCACCACTTCTGCAAGGGGAATCAGGCCAAGGTCGTTCGTTGCCTTTTCGGAAGCAAGCAATACAAAAGAAGCTCCGTCGTTGATTCCCGAGGCGTTTGCAGCAGTGACCGTTCCGTCTTTTTTGAAAGCGGGACGCAGGGAAGCCATTTTCTCCGGTGTTGTCGTCCTGTTGGGGAATTCATCCGTATCAAAGACAATGATGTCCTTCTTACGGGTAATGCTGACGGGAACAATTTCGTCTTTGAATTTTCCGGTATCAATGGCATGAATTGCTTTCTGTTGCGAACCGAATGCAAATTCATCCTGCTGCTCACGTGTTATATGATACTTTTGGGCAACGTTCTCGGCGGTAATACCCATGTGATAATTTCCAAAAGCATCTGTCAGCCCGTCACATACCATATGATCTATCGCTTTAAAATCCCCCATCTTGATACCTTCCCTTATCCCATGCATCACAAATCCCGAGGAAGACATGTTTTCTACCCCTCCGGCAAGTACCACCGATGCCTGCCCGGCAAGGATTGACTGACATCCGTTCATGATCGATTTCATGCCGCTTCCGCAGATCATGTTGATGCCATAGGCCGGAACATGATACGGAATTCCGGCATTAACCGCCGCCTGGCGGGCAATACCCTGTTTTTGTCCTGCCATCAGGACGTTCCCCACAATGACTTCATCTATTACAGAGGGATCCAGTTTTGTTTCTTCCAGGATGTTGCGAATGACTATCGATGCCATTTCGGCAGGGCTCACACTGGTTAGTGATCCCATCATTTTTCCTACGGCTGTACGTTTAGCTGCTACGATGTATATTTTTTCCATGATATTGATTTTATGATAAACTACATATTCTTTAAATTTTCCGATATAATCAGCCGGCACCCGGTGGCCTGCTGTACCTGTTCCAGGGTAAATTCACTGTTGATTTCCTTGAGCACAAGGCCGTCAGGAGTAACATCCATAACGCCCATTTCTGTAATAATCCGGTCTACCTGGGCTGCCGCCGTCAGGGGCAGGGTGCAATGTTCCAAAATTTTATGTTGTCCTTTGGCAGTGTGCTCCATAGTCACGATGACTTTTTTTGCTCCGGTGATCAGGTCCATGGCCCCTCCAATTCCCGGTGTCTTGATCCCGGGTATTGACCAGTTTGCAATGTTTCCTTTTTCATCTACCTGCAACGATCCCAGCATGGTTACATCCACATGTCCTCCCCGGATTATGGCAAACGATGTGGCGGAATCAAAACAGGAACCCCCCGGCTGCAATGTGATGGGCCCTCCCCCGGCATCGATCAGGTTAGGATCTTCCTGGCCTGGTTCCGGCGGATTTCCCATACCCATGCATCCATTCTCAGATTGCATAATCACTTTTACTTTAGGCGACAGGTATTTCAAAACCTGTGTGGGCAGTCCTATACCCAGATTTACAACGTCTCCGTCTTTCAACTCTATGGCTGCGCGACGTGCAATGGTTTCCCTGATTTGATTCTTGTCCATGATTTTATGCTTAAAAATGTTTTTATTGTTTTGCTTTTCTTTTTACATACTCCTGGGCTACGAAGGATGCCACATCATTGGCATAGGTGTTGACACCGAAACCGGCATCAAAGCCCAGCTCTTTGGCCAGTTCATGCGATATCCGGGGTCCGCCGCAAACAAGTATCATGCGGTTTCTGATTCCCTCGGCCTCGGCCATCTCTATGAGCTCGGTACAATTCTTTATATGAATATCTTTCTGCGTAACCGTCTGGGAAACAAGCACGGCATCGGCCGAATGGTGGATGGCCTTTGCAATCAGTTCTTCGTTGGACACCTGTGATCCAAGATTGTGTGCTTCAATCATGGCGTAGCGCTCCAAACCGTAATGACCGGCATATCCTTTCATGTTCATGATGGCATCGATACCCACGGTGTGTGCATCTGATCCGGTACTTGCCCCCACCATGACCAGTTTGCGGCCTATGTGTTCCCGGATGTAGTCATCCACCTGCTGCATATCCATCACCTTGCTATCAACCTTGGGTACGCGGATGGTGGTATAATTCACGGTGTGGCGAAGACTCCCGTATGCGTTGAAAAAAGTGAAACCGGGTGTCAGCTCCTTTGTAAAGACAACCTGGGGGTTGTCCATTCCCATGCTGCGAATCAATTGTTTGGCTGCTTCTATGGCTTCCGGCCCCGAGGGAACCGGCAAGGTAAAGCTAAGCTGGACTTTCCCGTCGTTCATGGTGTCACCATAGGGCTTTACCCTTTTCAAATCCAGTGTTTTATCAAAGTCCTGCACTTCTGTTGAATACAAACCTCCGCCCATAATTATCTTTTTCCTTTAAATAATTCAATAAATGGATTCCAATATAGGGGTGATTTCCGGGTCACCCCGTCCAGACCTTTTCCCCCTTCCCTATGCCTGCGAACTCCGGCAAATTTGCCTTTTTCAAGGGCCGTAAATAGTCCTTCTTCCTTCACGTCTTCAAGCAATTTGCAGGCATTATCCAACACTTCCGATGCGCGCCGCCTGATGATCCCGTCCTTAGTGAATTCAATTTCTCGCCCGATGTCTTTGAAATTGTTGAAGATATACCGTGCGTTCTCAATGGAAAGATACCTGTCGCTCATAAAGGGTGTATGGATGGCTTCTGTAGGCATGCCCAGCAGCTGAATGCCCTGCCCGGTCCAGATACCTGCAATATTGAACAGGGCATCCTGGATATGACCCTTGAAAATGTTTCCGGTCATGAACTTGGTGGGAGGCATGTATTTGAGTGGGGCACGCGGGAAGATTTCACGGGTCATCTGCGCCTGCGCCAGTTCATACAGGAATGCATTTTCCAGTTCAGGGTCCATTTCAAAGGCATGTCCCAGGCCCATCTGTTCTTCCGGTATGCCGGCTATGATTGCCAGTTGTTCATTGATAAAATCCGAGGCAAGGACCGTATGGGCTTCTTCAAAGGCATCTGCCGTAGTAAGGTAATTGTCTTCACCGGTGTTGATGATCACCCCGGCAAATCCGTTAATTATCCTGGAAAAATACTGGTCTACCAGGGTCCTTTGCATATTGATGTCCCGAAACAGGATCCCGTAGAGGGCATCGTTAAGCATCACATCCAGCCCTTCCAGTGCTCCCATAATGGCGATCTCGGGCATACACAGGCCTGAGCAGTAATTGCACAACCTGACATAACGACCGGTTTCGGGCATGATCTGGTCCAGGGCTTTGCGCATGATCCTGAAATTTTCCTGGGTGGCATATGTCCCTCCAAAACCTTCTGTAGTGGCACCATAGGGAACGTAATCAAGCAATGATTGTCCCGTAGTGCGGATTACCGCAACAATGTCTGCACCCTGGCGGGCAGCTGCCTGGGCCTGGACGGCGTCTTCATAAATATTTCCGGTGGCTACGATCACATAGAGAAGAGGACGGGGGCCTTCCCCATACTTTTTTATACCTTCTTCCCTCGACTGTCTTTTAGCCCTTATCCTTGAAACGCTATCCTCTATGTAGGGGCTGAGCGCCCGGGCAATATTTTCCGGTTTATTGATTTCCAAACATGAAAAATCAAATTCCCCGGCTGCAATTTCACCTGCAATCTGTACAGGACTCTTACCCGTGCGGCTGACGGCTATGCCCAGGAAACGAAGCACACCATCTCCCAGAATCCCCTTTTGGCTGACTGCATCAACCACAAGATTGGGCAGTGGAATACCATCGATATCTGTTCCGTCAATTCCCACCAGCCGGCACAGTGTTCTTTCGACTGCAACGGTGGTATAATTTTCAACGAATTGCTGTACCTGGCCGGCTATTTCACCGGCCATGGTCCTGGCACTTTCTACTTTTTTAAAATCAAGCCCTAATTTTGATTCTCTCATTTTTTTGTGTTTTTCACATATTGTTGTGCAGATTGGATAAAAGTCTCGTCTACGCCCAGCAAACGTGCTATATGCAAGGCTTCCATGGGAACAGACTCTTCTTTTTCCTCAATCAGGCTGTAATTCATATGTTGGTTCATCATCAACGGATCCAGCCGTCCTTTTACCTGTGTGCTGTCAAAGCCGCTAACACGCAGTTTACGGCAGGAAAGGCCCAGGTCTCCGTAATGCGTGCTTATCAAAGACATTGTCTTGTGGCGGTCCAGGAATTCAACCAGGGCACATAAAATGGCTGCTCCTTCGGCCGGATTTGTAGTTCTGGCCGGTTCATCGGCAAGAACAAGCACCTTGTTCCCTCCCCTGATCCTGGCCATTATTCTGTCCAATTCAAGCATTTCGGCTGCAAATGATGACAAGCCCCTGTATTGGTCCTGTTTGTCGCCTATGACCAGAAAAACGTCCTTTACCAGGGGAATTGACGCGCTCCGGGCAGGCACAAAAAAAGAAAACTGTGCAAGCGCCTGTATCAGGGCCAGTGTTTTTAAAACCACGGTCTTGCCACTCATGTTGGCACCAGTCAGAAGACAGGGGCCGCTTTCCAGTGAAATGGATACAGGCTGGAACACCCTGTTAACAGATTTCAGGGTATCGGCAATAACGGGGTTAATCATGCCTTCTGCCTGGAAAACAAAGCGATCCGGTCCTGTTGCTATCCGGGGTCTGACCATGCCGTAACGTTTGGCCAGTGCGGCTTTTGCAAACCAAATCTCCAGGCGGGCGATACGGTCAAAATTATCCTGCAAAACGATATGCATCGGGCTCAATTCAGAAGAAAGCCTCTTCATTACAGCCAATTCTTCCTCTCTGATCCGGTCCCGGGCATCATTCCACCTGTCCGTTTCCTTTTCAGGATCGATTCCTTTTGCAAGCTTCCTGGCCTGAGATAAAGCCTGGCTGTAGGCATCGTAGAGATGGAAGGATACCATTCCGTTCCCAACAGGGTCAAGAAGGTCAAATGTCTTCTGAAGGGATTGCAGGTTTTCATGCTTGAAACCGAGGGTGCCGAGCAACGTTATAAAATCCCTGCACAAGGCTGCAAAATACTTGATTTCAAAAAGTTCCACCTCGTCCAGAACCCGGTTCTCACGCAGGGCATCCAACGTTCCTCTGATGTCGTGTACCTGGGTGAAAAGATGGCGCAGTTGCATGATGCCGTTGTTGAACCTTTTGTCATTAAGGAGTTCAAGGGCATTTTGGACAATATCCAAATTCGATTCCAGAACCTTCTGACTGGTGCAAAACAACTCCTGCATCAGGTAACGGCGTACACGGGAACCGGATAATTCCATTTTACCGGCCAGATAGTGAAGCCCTTCAATTCGTTCAGAATAACGAGCAAAAGTCATTTTTCCATTCTTTTTATATCATAAACAGGCACCTCGATGGCCTGCTGAATCTTATCTACAAGTTGCCCGGAATCAAGCCGGACTCCATCAGGAGAAACGGGATTAACGCATACAGCCAGCAGGTTGGTCTTATACAGCTGAAAAATGCGGCCACCCTTGCGCAGGAATGTGTAAAACACACGCGGTTCTGCAAAAATGCGTGTAAAATCCCTGATATACAGCTCGGTTTCACTTGCATTCTTTCTTTCTCCCAACGCTTTCAGAAGTATGTTGCTCACCACACCCGGAACATACAGCCTGTCACCGCACTTTTCAAGGACCTGCCGGACCTGCTCTGAAAGCAGGGCCTGTCCGGCTATGGGTTCTGTCACATCGCCCTGCGGGGTAACGGCCCGTACTCCGTTGGTAATGCCTTCCAGTTTTTTCACAAGGTCCTCAGGTGCGCGGGGAAGGCATATGGTATCGTACACATAGCGCGTTTTTTCTACCAGTGTCTTCATGTGCGGAGAATAGGCAGCTCCCGTGGCCAGGACCATCGAGGCCGTCACCACAGGAGAAGCAGGACTAAGACGTGAAATGGCACCGTCCACCAGGCAAACATCCACGTGAAACCTTTTAGGTATCTGCATTATCCACTCCCGTAGAGAAACAGTGTCAGAAGGCCCGGCAAGGATCATTTTCCCCCTTTCCAGGGCTCTGGCTGTAACCATCTTGCCCAACACAGTTGTGTGCTCCCCTACATGGCATATCTCTGCATCAAAACGTTTTTCCAGGTAATAGGAAGCAGCCGTGGTAAAATACATGCCCCTGTCCAGGAAAATGTCGGGCTTTGCAGTGTGTGTGACCTGGTCTGTTCTTTCTCCATCAACGCCTATCGATGTTACAGCCACTACTTTTTGCATTTCAGACAACCGTTTGATGACATACCTCAGACACTCTGTCTTTCCGGTATTTTTACCCAAACCCACAACAGAAAGGCTGCCGCAACGGACGATCTGATCTACAAAAGGCATTTAATCATTTCTTGTGATTTCGTTCTTTTCTTGCAAGATAAGACGGTTCCAGAGATAATTGCTGCCCTTGGAGAATACCCGAGACTCCTTCAAGACTTACCTTGTCGCTGCAATTTTTGCAATGACATTCGTTTATATAGTTAGTTGGTTCTGTGTATGTTGTAATTACTCCCTCGTAGTTGCGCAGGATCATTCGTCCCGGCGCATGGCTGATCATATAGGTGGGCATCACAGGGATCTTGCCGCCACCCCCCGGTGCATCCACCACAAAAGTCGGAACGGCATAGCCTGATGTATGTCCGCGAAGCCCTTCGATGATTTCGATCCCCTTGGAAACCGGTGTCCTGAAATGTTCCAGCCCCATGGATAAATCGCACTGATAAATATAGTATGGGCGTACGCGTATGAGCACCAGCTTGTGAACCAGTTCTTTCATGATATGCACGCAATCGTTCACCCCGCGCAGTAAAACGCTCTGGTTTCCCACCGGTATGCCGGCATCGGCCATCATTTCACAGGCAGCCCTGGATGTTGCGGTAATTTCGCCGGGATGATTGAAATGAGTATTGATCCAAATGGGATGGTACTTTCGGAGCATGGTCATCAGCCCGGGGGTAATACGCTGGGGGCATACGACCGGGGTGCGTGTTCCTATACGAATAATTTCGACATGGGGAATTTCACGCAGGCGGGCAATAATGGACTCCAGACGCGAATCATTCATGGTCAGTGGGTCTCCCCCAGACAAGAGCACATCCCTTACCTGTGGTGTACGGGCAATATAATTGATACATTCCTGGATCCTGTCGCCCGATGCTTCGTGGTCCTTCTGGCCTGCAAAGCGGCGTCTTGTGCAATGACGGCAATACATGGAACACTGGTCTGTGATCAGGAAAAGGACCCTGTCCGGATACCGGTGCGTCAGTCCTGGCACAGGTGAATCTTCATCTTCATGCAAAGGATCCAGCAAATCTGCCGGAGACCGGTACGTCTCCATTTTGGTAGGTATGGCTTGTTTTCTTATGGGACAATCCGGATTATCAGGGTCTATCAGGCTCAGATAGTAAGGTGTGATGGCCATGCGGAGCATTTTCAGAGATTCCTGCACGCCTTCTTCCTCTTCCGGGGTAAGGCTGATGTATTTTCTCAACTGTTCCAGGTTAACAATGCGGTTGCGGATCTGCCATTTCCAGTCATTCCATTCCTGGTCCGTAACTTCTGGAAACAGTTGTTTTCTTCTTGATTCTTTCATCTATGTAAAAATTATGATGCGTAAAGTTCTGTAAAGATCTTGCGGAGCTTTTCACTTTCCCTGAGCAACTGCAGCGTGATCTCTGCGTGACCTTTCGTATAGCCGTTTCCAACGATCATGGTGACATCGGAACCGACTCCTTCTGCTCCTAGCGCCGCTTTCGTGAAACTGGTGGCCATGGAGAAAAAGTAAACCATCCCGGAATCTTTGGTACAGAGTATGGAAGTCATCTCGGTATCGGGAATGTTCACATTGTTGATGGTTATATCACATAACTGTCCTTTTGTAAGCTCCTGTATCTTTTCCAGGACGGCGACCGGCTGGGTGGCATCGGCTGAAAAGACATGATCGCAAAAACCCAGATCCTGCATACGTTTGGTAGAGCGTTCACTGTGGCAGAGCCCTATCACCTTGCCGGTAACCCCGGCCCTTTTCCTGGCCTCGTAGCTGCAGAGCATACCCGATTTTCCACCGGCACCAATGATAAGAACCGTGTCTCCGGGTTTTACAAGCTTGGCTGTCTGTGCAGGAGCTCCTGCCACGTCAAGGGCTGAAAGCGCGAGGGTTTCAGGTATGTCGTCCGGAATCCTGGCATAAATGCCGCTCTCAAAAAGGATGGCCTTCCCGTCAATGTCCACCTGGTCAATATCGGGCCTTATGTCTTTAATCTTGTCAATGCGCAGGGGGGTTAGAGAAAGGGAAACCAAGGTGGCAATCTTGTCCCCAACCTTAAGGTCAATTTTGCCTTCCAGCGCTTCCCCAATTTTCTCCACCACACCCAGCAACATCCCTCCCGATCCGGTGACCGGATTCCTGTGCTTTCCCTGTTTGGCCACAATATCGAGCATTATCTGCGCAATTTTGGCCTTGTCGCCTCCGGCCTGTTTCTCTATCTGGGTAAAGCTTGCCGAGTCAACATTCAGGGTCCTGACATCTATCAGGATCTCGTTGTCGTAAATCTCGTCCATATTGTTGTCCAGCTTGTTTGCCGGCTGGGGAAGGACACCTTTGGGTTCAATGACCCTGTGGAGACCGTATTTGTTTCCTTTTTTCATATGTGTGATGGTGATAAATTATTTGGTTTCAGTTCATTTTTTTAATGGCAGGCCAAGGATTTGACGGGCTTCATCGGGAGTGGCAATATCCCGTCCCAGCTCACAGGCCAGGCGTACCACTTTGGCTACAAGCTCACCGTTTGATTTGGCCAGAACCCCTCTGGACAGGTATACATTGTCTTCAAAACCCACCCTGACGTGACCTCCGTCGATAATGGCCGCAGCAGCCAGGGGCGCTTCATAGCGTCCAAGGCCGGCTGCCGTGTATGTGGCATCAGGAGGAATACTCCCGCGCAGGAATACAAAATCCCTGAGGGAACCGCCTATCCCACCGTTTACTCCCATGACAAAATCAAAGTGCATAGGACTGAGGATATATCCCTTTTTGTGAAGACGCAGGGCCATTTCTATCATGCTTTTGTCAAAGACTTCTAGCTCGGGTTTGATACCCCGTTCTATCATGCGCTGCCCGAAATATTTTATTGTGTTTTCAGTGTTTTCAAAGATCTCATCGCCGCCAAAATTGAGCGTTCCGCAATCAAGGGTAGCCATTTCGGGGTTCAGCTCCGTGGGCTGAAGCCTTTCATCATTGGTCATTCCTACAGCTCCTCCGGTAGAAGGCTGAATGATAATCCCGGGGCATGCCCTGGCAATCGCATCCATCACCACGCGAAAACGTTCCTTGTCCTGTGTTGGTGTCCCGTCATCGTAACGTACGTGCAGGTGGATGATGCTTGCGCCGGCCTGGTAGGCCGAAAGGGCTTCACGCACACATTCCTCCACCGTATAAGGTACGGCGGGATTGTGTTCCTTCAGAACTTCAGCGCCACATATTGCAGCGGTAATGATCAATTTATCCATAACAAATATTTATAGATGCTAAATATATTTTTTCAGTTCGCCGAATGATTCTTCAACCATATCCGCTGCGTAGGCAATATCCTGATCTGTATGACGGTATGCTATGTATCCGTGGTGGTAAGGCTGCAGGAACACACCCCTTCTGATAAGCTCTGTATAGAAGCCCGGGCGGAGTTTTTTGTATAGGTTATCGGCATCCTTTTTAAACGTAATAAAGGGCATCAGGGGTATACCGGACACTTCCACATCATAGGGGACGTTCTTGATAATCTGGTTCAGCCGTTTTCCGAAAAATTCTCCTTTTTCCCTTATCTTATCCAGAATATGATCCCTTTCAAGAATTTCTATAGTCTTCAGGGATGCCACCTGTTCCAGGCTGTTAGGGAAGAAAGTGGATGAGAGAAATACCTTGTCTGCCAACACCTTCATGAATTTTTCCTTTCCTACCACAGCCCCGATTGGATATCCGTTGGCCATGGCTTTGCCAAAGACGGAAATATCGGGAGTGACACCAAACAATTTCTGGGCACCTCCCAGATCGTAGCGGAAACCGCTTCTGATTTCGTCAAAAACAAGGACGGTCCCGTATTTGTCGGCCAGTGCTCGTACGCCCTCCAGGAAACCCGGCTTTGGCATCTGAACCTTATCGGCCAAAGGATGTCCCACCGGCGTAATGATGATGGCGGCTGTTTCGTCTCCATGGTGTTTCATCAGATCTTCCAGCTCGTCCAGTTCGTTGTAATGGAATTCGTAGACATCTTCCCATAGTTTTCTGGGAATTCCGCCTTTGACTTCCACGCACCAGTCATGCCAGCCGTGATAACCGCAACGGATTACCTTAATTCTGTCTGTACTGGCCCTAGCCACCCTGATGGCCACCGATGTGGCATCTGACCCGGTTTTGACAAAAGAAACCATCTCGGCTGAGGGGATCAGTTCTATGAGTTTTTCTGCCAGTTGGTTCTGTATGGGTTGCGTCAGGGAAAAACAGAAACCTTTGTTCCGCATCTGCTCTATTACAGCATTGTCAATCTCTTCTTCACGGTGTCCGATAATAATGGGTCCATAGGCACAAAGCATGTCTATGTATTCATTGCCATCAACATCGGTAACCCTGCCGCCTTTGGCGTGATCAAAATAGATTGGATACTCTCCGGGTACAAAATTGTAAGGACGGCGGATTCCGGCAATAGCGCCGGGAATGATTTTCAGTGCTTCCTGATACATGTGATCGGAAACGTCCAGTTTTAGTTTCTTTGACATAACGATTCGATTTTTAATATTTATAGATGTGATTATTATTTAACAAGATAGTCCACAAAGATGGACTGTGTGTGCACGTTTTCAGGCAGGATATCTCCCGGTTTGACTATTTCTTTCACTTCTGCAATGACCAGACCGGCAGCCATCGCCATCATACCGTTGAAATTGCGTGTATTTCCCTTATAAAACAGATTGCCCAGTTCATCAGCCACGCTCGCACCTAAAAGAGCGACATCGGCTTTGAGGGGGGTTTCCAGCAGGTAATCCTTGCCGTCTACACAGATCACCTGCTTTCCCTCTTGTACGACCGTGCCAAGACCTGTAGGGGTTAACACACCACCCAGTCCGGCCCCTGCACAGCGTATCCGTTCAATGAGCGTACCCTGGGGAACAAAGGTGATTTTCAAAGAACCGGCGTGGTACTGGTCCCCGGTAGAGGGATTGGTTCCAATGTGGCTGGTAATAACACTGGATACCCTGCGGGCTACGATCAGTTTTCCCGGACCCCTGTCAGGGAATCCTGTATCGTTGGCAATGATGGTAAGGTCTTTAACGTCTGTTTCCAAAATTGCATCCAGTATGCGGTTAGGACTGCCTACACCCAGGAAACCGCCAACCATGATGGTCATGCCGGATTTGATGTGCGTAACTGCTTCCTGTATTGATATTAGTTTGCTCATAACGGATAAATATGTTTAAGAATTAATTAGCAAATATAACGATTTGTTACGGATTTCTTGACAAAAAGATTATTTTTGTAATCTAAATCCTCCTTAAAAAATGGCAATAACAGCCGAAAACATTCTCCTGATAGGATCCATATTGCTTTTTTTTAGTTTGCTGGCCGGAAAGACCGGATACAAGTTCGGAGTTCCTACCCTTTTACTATTCCTCTTCGTAGGAATGATATTTGGCAGTGAGGGTATGGGGCTTCAGTTTTCAAATCCTAAAACGGCACAATTCATAGGCGTGGTAGCACTTTGTGTTATTCTCTTTTCGGGCGGTATGGACACCAGATACGAGGAGATAAAGCCCATAGCCGCCCAGGGAGTCATTCTGGCTACACTGGGTGTGCTGCTGACAGCCATTTTTACCAGTGCTTTCATATACGCCCTTACAAGGATCATTCCCGGGTTTGACCTGCCCCTGCCTGTATGCCTGCTGCTGGGCAGCATCATGTCCTCTACCGATTCGGCCTCGGTCTTTGCCATACTCAGGTCAAAAGGACTCAAACTCAAACACAACCTGCGACCATTGCTTGAGCTGGAAAGCGGGAGCAACGACCCCATGGCCTATATGCTTACCATTACCTTGATCCAGGTGATCATGACCACCGGTGAACTAAAGTTCTGGAAGGTTGTGTTGATGTTTTTTTATCAGATGATCACAGGTGGACTGGCAGGTTACCTTCTGGGAAAGCTTTGTGCCCTTTTGATGAAAAAATTCAATATTGAGAACGATTCTCTATACCCTATACTTATCCTGGCCTTTTGTTTCTTCATCTATGCTTTTACCGACCTGGTGAAGGGCAACGGATTCCTGGCTGTATACATTGGAGGACTTGTGATAGGAAATTCCCGCTTTGTACACAAAAAGTCCGTCAAAAACTTTTTTGACGGGCTTTCCTGGCTCTCGCAGATCATCATGTTCCTGGCCCTGGGATTGTTGGTTAATCCCTCTGAACTATGGCCCATAGCAGGAGTGGGATTGCTTATTGGTATCTTTATGATCATACTGGCCCGCCCCTTAGCCATATTGTTGTCACTGCTGCCATTCAGCAGGATGACTATGCAATCCAGGATATTCACAAGCTGGGTGGGACTCAGGGGTGCTGTTCCCATTATTTTTGCAACATACCCCCTGGTGAGTGGTGTTTCCCAGGCAAACATACTTTTCAACATTGTCTTTTTCATTACCATACTTTCCCTCCTGATCCAGGGGACTTCCATACCCTGGGTCGCCAGAAAACTGCACGTTTCCGTTCCTCAGAAAAAAACAGCCCGGTCTGAGTTCGAAATGGAGTTTTCTGAAGACATCAAATCTGCCATGAGTGAGGTGATCGTGACCGAAGAAAGTTTGCGTTTCGGGAACCGTATGACAGAGATCCCGCTGCCCGACAAAACGCTTGTGGTAATGGTTAAAAGAGGTGATTCATTTTTCATTCCCAGAGGTGGTACAGAGATTCATGTAGGAGATAAACTGCTCATTATTTCAGATGATGAGAAGGCTTTACGAGAAACTTACGAAAATCTTGGATTGGATTCAGATATCTAATAAATATAACTACTTTGTTATATATTATAACATATTTGTTATATTTATTTATAATTCACTGATTTTCTAAATATTAGAATTAAACAACAAACAAGAGTCGCCGTAACTGAGAAAACGGTAGTTTTCAGTCAGTGCATGGTCATAAATTTTCCTCCAGTCCTCCCCTGTCAGGGCAGCAACCAACAGCAGTAAAGTAGAGTTTGGCTGGTGGTAATTTGTGATCAGGATATCTGTGGTCAGGAACCTGTAGGAAGGTGCTATGATGATCTGGGTAGAGGCATTGAGGGTGGGAATTTTCTCCCTGTCCATGTATAGGCATAAATGCTCCAGGGAGTTCTTGTACGGGATACCGGACGGGGTCACATAGGGTTCCCACTGGCCCACGAAAGAAGGCGTCCTTCCCCCGGCCACCTGCAGCCCCAGGTAGTAAAGGCTTTCCAGGCAGCGGCAGGAAGTAGTTCCGACAGAAACAACGGGGCCCTTATGTGATATCAGCTGCTGAAGAAACTCCCTTGATACACTGAATTGTTCGCTGTGCATAATGTGATCGCGTATGTAATGACTTTTTACAGGTCTGAAAGTGCCTGCACCCACATGTAAAGTCAGTTCACCAATTCTTATCCCCCTTCTCAGGAGGTCATCCATAACAGTTCGAGAGAAATGCAGCCCTGCAGTAGGAGCGGCAACAGATCCTCTCTTTCTGGCATATATAGTCTGGTATCGCTCCAGATCACTATCTTCAGATTCTCTTTTAAGATAAGGGGGAATCGGGACCCTGCCCGAAGCGTCTAGGACAGTGGAAAAAGGCAGACTGGCAGTCCAGCTGAAACGGACCAGGAACCTGTCGGCCTCCTGACCTAAAAGACTGGCCGAAAGACCCAGGTTTGCCAGCTTTGGGTCATTTTTCGGATTGTACAGGGGCAAATGGCCGGTTTTCCATTTTTTTGCATTACCTACAGCACAATACCAGGTTGAAGATGCATGCTGGGAAAATGCCAGTATGTATTCTTTGGGAGAGGCCGGTTCAAGGCAGAAAATTTCTATGAGAGCGCCGGTTTCCTTGCGGAAAAACAATCTGGCAGGAACAACTTTTGTGTTATTGAACACCAGAAGGCTATCCTTTGGCAGCAGGGAGGGCAAATCACGAAACAAATGATCAGATATCCTGCCGCCACGGTAGCACAATAATTTTGAATCGTGTCGGACAGGAAGTGGGTACTTAGCAATTTTTTGATCAGGCAGTTCATAGGTATAGTCATCTATGCGAACCCCCGGAACTGAAAAATGAAATGTTGTCATAAGCTACATCAAAGGTATTGTAATTTGAGTGTTTTATCACTTAAAGTTTTACTTTAATATCAAATTTACATTTGTAGTTTACATTTGTATAAATATATTTTACATATGTAGCGGTTATGCCCTTTTTGTTCCCTTCTTTTTTCATTTCAAAAATCATGTTTGTTTACAAAATTATAAATGGCTAATACTTAATTGTTATATAATTAATAATCTGCGTTTTGTAAGTTTTATTTACATCTTTGATTCAACATATTTTTGTGATTTTTCGGTTTTTTATTGGATTTTTTGCAAAAATCACAGTTTAATATTTATTATATAACTATATCCCAGTATTCTATAAGTTTTATATAAAGTTATAATGTAATATAAAAGCTTTTTATGAATTCTTATAAAAGAGGTTGATTACTAATGAACTATAAGGGTCTGGAAGAATTGTTGTTTACAAATGTATCAATGAAGTAATTTACATATGTAATCATATTTTATATTACATTTGTAAAAAGTAGTTTACAATTATGAGAACGCGTTTGCAACAATTTTTAACGGCAGAAAACATCTCTCCTTCGCGTCTGGCAGATCAGATTGGTGTCCAGCGTTCAGGTTTATCCCATATATTGGCCGGAAGAAATAAACCAGGATTTGACTTTATTGAAAAGATGCTAATAGCCTACCCGTTTCTTAATGCAGAATGGCTCATAACCGGAAAAGGCAAGATGTATAAAGAAATGCAGGAAAGAATCCAAGAAAGAATCCAGGAAACAACCCATGAAAATACTCTGGAAAATTCCCGGGATTTGTTTTCTGAAGAACCATCTATTTCAGATAATATCAATTTACCTGAAGATACTTACAGTGAATTACCTAAAGTGAAACATAAGCTGGTAAAAGTGTTGCTCTTCTATTCTGACAACACGTTTACTGAATACATCCCCGACAAGCTGACCTGAACCTGATTGCCTGTTGCAATTAATCCTTTATATTTGTTCGTCAAATATGAAATCAAATGTATCGTATCATCAGGCCACTTTTGTTTCTTTTACCCCCTGAAACTGCCCATAAGCTGGCATTCAGGGCTTTGGCATTAATGAAATACATCCCCTTTGCAACCAGGATTTTACGGATGCTCTTTTCCTATAAATCCTCTTCATTGCCCAGACAGGTGATGGGAATTGACTTCCCAAATCCTGTGGGACTTGCAGCCGGGCTGGATAAGAATGCAGAGGTCTATAATCAGTTGGGCGCTTTAGGCTTTGGTTTTGTAGAGATTGGATCTGTCACGCTGGCTCCCCAGGAAGGGAATCCAAAACCAAGAAGTTTTCGCCTGGTCAAGGACAAAGCCTTGATTAACCGTATGGGAATCAACAACTACGGTGTAAAACAAATAGTACGTAATATCCAGAGAGACAAACCGAATGTGATCATAGGCGGCAATATTTCAAAAAACACTTTAACACCTAATGATCTGGCATATAAGGATTTTGAAAAGACATTTGCGCAAATGTACGATTACGTGGATTACTTTGTCATCAATGTTAGCTGCCCTAATGTGAAAGATCTAAGCAACCTGCAGACAGTTGACAGTTTGACCGCGATTACCAGGCATTTGACAGAAATCCGCAGGTACTGTGACTTATACCGCCCTATTTTACTTAAAGTATCTCCCGACCTGCCTACCGGTACGCTGGATCAGGTGATTGAATTAATCTTATTATCGGGTCTGGATGGCATAGTAGCGTGCAACTCAACCGTTTCCAGGGAAGGCCTTGTTACCTCCGGGGAGAAGCTGGAAGCAATAGGGGAAGGAGGCCTGAGCGGGGCTCCGCTTAAAGAAAAAGTGCTTTCTGTGATCCGGTATATCCATAAAAAAACTGATGGCAATCTTCCCATAATTGGTGTGGGAGGTATCATGACTCCACGTGATGCCAAAGACATGCTGGATGCCGGAGCATCGCTTGTTCAGGTTTATACCGGGTTTATTTATGAAGGCCCTTTCTTTGCACGTAAAATATTGAAATACATAAGTTAGTAGTAATTACTTAAATTTTTACTTTATGATTAACAAATGCTTTGTGGTACTCTTCTCCTTGCTGGGATCGATACTGCTGACTGTATCCTGCAACAACAAACAGGATAAGGCGATCAATCAAATTGACGAGCTCTTTACCCTAATGTGGCCTTCGGGTGAACCCGGAGGGGTTGTGCTGGTGTTGAATAAAGACAAGGTAGTATTTAGCAAAGGGTATGGGCTGGCCGCTATCGATCCTGAAATCCCTGCCACTCCTGCAACCAATTTTTGCATAGCCTCTGTTTCCAAACAATTCGCTTCCGTTGCCATTCTTAGACTGGCCCAGGAAGGCAAATTGTCGCTTGAAGATCCTGTTTCTAAGTATTTTCCGCAATTCAGGGCGCCTTTTTTCCAGGAAATAACCCTTGCCCATCTGCTTTCCCATACCTCGGGAATCCCCGACGTGAGGCCACGTACAGACAGCCTTTATGTATACCATTCCACCGATGTGGAATCATATTCCTACCTGGACACCCTGAGTTTTCTGAATTTTCCTCCCGGATCCTCCTATGAATATATCAATCCAACATACCAGCTTTTGTATACAGTAGTTGAAACAGCTTCTGGAGTGCCCTTTGAAGAATACATGAAGAACGAATTATTCCTGCCGGCCGGTATGTCAAACACGTTATATTTTGAATCAGGCAGGGATATCCCCTCTATGGCGCATGGGTACCTTTTTAACAGTGAATCGGGTGTTTGGGAAGAATATGATTACGGCGAGGCATCCTTTTTTGCTTCCAAGGCAGACGGGGCTCTTTATACGTCGGCAGAAGAGTTTGTGCTCTGGGAATATGCCTTGAGGAAAAACACAATACTGGATCAGGAAATGACCGGTAAAGCCCATACCTCCTATATATCAACTGATTTGCCCGATACCGGTTACGGTTACGGCTGGTTTATTTCCCAAATTAACGGAGCCCCAAAGATCTTCCATACCGGGGACAACGGAGGCTTTAAAATCTATGCCGGCAGGTATCCACAAACAGAAACCCTGCTGCTAATATTTTCGACAAGGGATTTTGAACGGGAAGAAACAGTGGAAAAAGTGGAAAGTATCCTGGCCAAAGCCGGCTGGCTATAAAAGCCGCAGGAAATTGCCCCCCATAATCTTCTCTATGTCTTTACAGGAATAACCCCTGGAATATAATTCTTCTGTAATTACCGGAAGCTGTGATACGTCTTCCAGACCGGCGGGACAGACTTCTATCCCGTCAAAGTCAGAACCAATGCCCACATGGTCAGGCCCTACCAGGCACACTACATGATCAATATGGTCGACCACTCTTTTGTAGGAAGGCCTGGGAAGTGCAAAAAGGGCCTTTTTTGCCTCCTGCATGCGTTTTTCGTTCTCGGCAGGATTTTCCCTGTATGCTTCCTCTGCTTCTTCATAAACGTCCAGTAATGGGGCTACAGCCAGGGAATAAGCTTTATCCAGGAAAGGGGGATTGAAGTTGATCTGGACTACCCCACCCTTTGCCGCAAGATCTCTAATCATTTGATCTGTAAGATTTCTGGGCACGTCACATAAAGCTCTGCAACAAGAATGGGTAGAGACAACCGGACGTGTGGAATACGTAAGCACATCATAAAATGCTTCGTCAGAAATATGTGCCACATCCACCAGAATACCCAGGCGGTTCATCTCGGCAATCAATTCCCGGCCAAAAGGACTTAACCCGTGCCAACGCTTCTCTTTGGTGGCACAACTGTCACACACTTCGTTGTTCCCGGCATGGGTCAGGGTGATATAGCGGACTCCCATCCTGTAGAACAGGCGCAGCAGGGATAGGTCCTTGTGAATGGGACCGGCGTTTTCCATTCCCAGGAATAAGGCAATCCTGCCCTGCTTTTTCAACTCTCTGGCTGTGCAGGCATCGGTTACCAGGGCCGCTTTATCGGGGTAACGTTCAAGCATATCGTACACAGAGGCAATCGCTTCAAGCGCTTTATAAGTGCATTGATAAGGTTCCCACTTGTTGGAAACATAAATGGCAAAGAAGGAAGCGTCCAGGCCTCCTTCTTTCATCCTTACCAGATCCACATGACCTGTGAGAGATCTCTGGCCTATGTCCAGGCCATACCTTCTGAGCATTATGGGTGTATCACAATGTGAATCAAGAACCAGAATCTTCTGGTGGATCTCTTTGGCTGTCATATATAAACTTTAATAAGATGTCATTTGGGCCGCACCGCTGGTGTTCACGTTGCGGAGGGTAACATTTCTGTTGTAGCGCAGTTTTGCAGCTCCTGAAACCGTTGGTTCAAGGGAACCTAAAACCTTCACCTGTGCTTTGGCCACCCCGCTTAATACGGCTTTCATAACTTCCACCTCAAATTCCTGTCCCTCAAAACCAGCCGTGCCGCTGATATCTATGGAAGAACGAATAGCTTTTCCCTGGATCACCGCACTTCCGCTCCCACTGATTTCAATATCGGCAAAGGTAATGGTTTTTCCATCCAATCCGAAAAAACCTTTGGACGCACCGCTGATCTCCAAATTCAACTGTTCTGTCAAACCATACATTTGAATATCAGACACTCCTGAGATTTCCACCTGCATGTCATTGCATTCTATCTGTTTGATTTCTGCATGGGTAACTCCTGAAAGCTCAATGTTCATGCTGCCTGTCACAAAAGGGTCCCTGACATACAGCTTTGTTACACCGCTCATCCCAATACTTTTAAGTTCAGGCATTGTAATCCTGCATATTACCTCCAGGTTCTTGTACTTGCGCTGGACAGCTTTGGGGATGCCTCCGTTTACAATTCCTATGCTTAGCACTCCATTGCGGACTTTGATATCCAGGTATTCAAAAACCTGGTTGTATGTTTCTACCGATAAGGAATGAGAAGGACTCTTTTCTATCGTCACATTAACAATACCCGATATTTCCACCCCTGAAAAGGGACTCACCTTGATGTTTCTTTTTTCAATAGTCTCTTTCTGCGCCAGTGCCACTGTACAGAAAAGTGTCATAAAAATTATTGTAACTATTTTTTTCATAATATCTTATATTATTTACCTGTAGTAATACTATATATCAATATGTGTTTATTGAAGAGGCCCCGCTGGTTATGGATCTGGTGAATTCAGGCTTGCCTTCTATATGAACACTCGATGCTCCCGAAGCAGAAACACCTATCTTTTTTGTTACCTGTAATTGTGCCGAAGAAGCCCCCGAACATCTTATATCCATATCTTCTGTTACAAAACCCCGGGCTTTTACATGACTTGCACCTGAAACAGTAAGACTGGCACTTGTTGAACTTCCGTTCATAACGACTGTAGAGGCACCCGACGCCTTCAATTCAATTTGATCTGTCTCCTGGTTGTAACGCAAGATGGATGCACCGCTGACATAAGCTTTTGTTTTTGTAGCCAATCCACTGATCTCTAATTCAGATGCCCCGTTTATATCAAGATTCGCTGCATGTGTCATTATGGTGACTTCTGCCTGAGAAGCGCCTGTCATTTTTACGATAAAATTTGACGGTGAAAACTTGTCCCGCGTAACAAGGAATGCAGCATTGGATAAGTGAAAGCCTTCCAGATCGGGCATGGTGATACGGGCTTTTATTTTCTGCCTGTCACCCAGAACGTGTTTTGCTGTACGCCACCACTCTCTGGATACACCCAGATACAGTGTGTTGTCCGAAACGTTTACCTGAATGTCGTTAGCCAGATCTTGTGGTACTTCCAGTTTTACTGTGTGTGTTTTTCCCTTGAAAACCTCTATATCATATATGAAAGAGGCGTTTATGGAGCTGAAATTATCGGGCCGGTAATCTTTTCTGACTGTGTTCTGACCAAAAAGGAAGGTAAAGGACACCAGTGCCAACGTGATTAATGCTATTCTTTTCATGGTTATTATGTTTTATTTTGTCAATGAAGCGATCTGTATCATTCCTTGATATAACTGTTTATAATATTCTTTATTTAAGCGCTTTGCTTCTTTATCAGATATTCCCCCGGGAAGCATATCGGAGAATTCATGGGAAGAATCGGGTATCAGGGATTGCATATTCATGAGTATCTCCTGTCTTTTGAATTCCGGAAGATTTCTGGAATCATATTCTATCTGACTTGATATTTTCCGGATCTGGTTATAATAACAATCAGAAGCCTCACCCACACATGGATCGGCAAACAAACCTGCCAGCGGTTCCTCTTTGAGGAAGCGTATTCCTATTGAGAGCACCACTAAAAGTAACGCCGCTACAGAAGTATAAACCAAATACTTCACTCTATTACGATTTTTTTTCAAACCGCTTTTTGCCAGCCGTTCTTCAAACCTTGTCTGGTGTCCCTGCGGCAGGGCTTCTTTTTCGAAAAGTTCCCTGTTATCCTTAATAAAAGATCTTAATTCATCCATATCTTGTTTATTGCTGACTGTATTTTTTTCCGGCCACGGCTGTACTGGCTTCTGACCGATACAGGCTGCAGCCCTGTTATCTGGGCAATTTCATGAAAATCATACCCTTCGAACAGGTACAGGCTTAAAATGGTGCGGTAACCCGATGGTAGTGCATCCATTTGTTCTTTGATGATGCGCACAAGTGTTTCATGGTCACTTTCTTCCCCCATGAACCGGAACAGTTCGGGATCCTGAGGAGCAACAATGTTCTCCATAACCTTGCTGTCAATTGTTTCTGCCTCTTTGAAGCATTGATAGTCCAAAGAACGAAGCCGGTCTATGGCCCCCCTTACCGCCACCCTGCGTAACCATGCGTAACAGGCTTTATTATTGATGAAACGCATTTTACCTTCGGTAAACAATTTCATAAAGGCATCCTGCATGCACTCCTCGGCATCCATGGGAGAGCGTAAAATACGCAAACACGTGTGGTATAGTGGTTTGTGGTACTCCCTGTAAAGGGCTGTCTGGTTCATATTCGTCCGCTAAAGGGTGCCTTCACCTATATAAACGGAATGTTCAGGATTTTGTTGCACCTGTTTTTCATGAATTTTGAAATCTGCAATCATAAGATCCACAACCTTCCCGTAACTGGCCACTCCTTCTGGTTGCGCATTGGCTTTGAGGTAAGCATCATTGACTTTCTGAGACATCACTCCAAAGGAAGAACGAAATTTTTCCCAGTACTCATATTCCATTAGCATATCGTACCGTACCCTGGCAGAAAGACTTTCCAGCAAGGAAGAATACGCTTCCGGTGAGGTGTCATAGACGGCATTGAGTACATAACGCAGCGAATGCAGCAGGCAGGAATACTTCAGGTCTCCGTTGCCGGTATGGCGTGCCACCAGGTAAGCCAGAAAATTGGCTTCGTTCTCCCGCATGAAGCCGCGAACATGAGCCTGCTCATGGGCCATGATGGCAGGGAGCGTAAAGACCGGAACATCTTTGTTCACATTTGCTTCCAGTGTCCAGGGAAAGAAAAAACCACTCACATAGGCATAGGACATAACCCGGGAAGCCAGAATGACCTTGGTTGCCGGATACCGTCCGCCAATCCTGAGCCCGGTGGTAACAGCCAGCGAGTCATAGGCAAGGGCAATGTCTTTTTTATAACGGTCAAACGTATGATCGGGGATCATAACGCCCTGGGGATTACGCCGGGTATAAGAGGCTGCCTTGTTGACTTGGTGCACAAGTGCCCCGGCCATACTGGTCAGATCTGCGGGAGTAATCTGTTGTTGTTCATAACCAAGGCGGTCTTCCAGGGGCAGACGGTGGTAATGTAGCCCGCAGGTAAGCATATAGGCCGAGGTCGCCCACAGGAGGAGAGAGGCTGTAAAGAGCAGGTTTTTTTTCCAGATCACCTTCACCTGCGAAAAAGGCTTATATAACAAAATCACAAAGGCACGCAACAGGTAAAAAAGCAGGAAGAAGCCCAGAAGGTAAATCAAAAACTCGGCAAGTGAAAAAGGAATAAAGGCAACTACAGGTGAAACAGCCTGTGCTATAAGCATATACAAAAAACCTGAGTAGGCAGTATCCATGAATGCAGGAAACAGCCTGAACAGGATCAGAAACACCAGTGATATGGCCAGCACAAGCAATGGAACACGAAGTTTCATGTAGACAAAGTTATTATATTTGTCATTTCATTATAACAATACCATGAGAAAACGGATCTTACTCACGGCTGCCTTAATATTATTGTTCGTTGTCGGCGCCAAAGCCCAAAAATTTTCCTTTCCCCCTCTGTTTGACAGCACTACTGCGGTAAAACTCACCGACTCGCTCAGAACCGTACTCTCTGACGGGGTCATGCGCATTTCCGGGATAAGGATACTGAATATTGCGCTGGATGACAGACACCAGCACATCACTTTTGACTTTGGAGCAGGCATGGCTGAATATCCCATCCGCAAAAGCAATACAGAACAGGTATTTCAAACCGTAAGGCATTTCCTGCCTGCAAGATACAACCATTACGGTCTGACAATCAGAACAGACAACAAAGAGTTGGAAGAGCTCATACCCGCCTATTACGATCCCGGCCGGAAACCTTACGACAAAAAAAAGTTGGAAAAAAACATCAAAGTATACCAGAGTGCCTTTGAGATCAACAGGAAAGCTCCGGCCAAAATTCAACCAAAAAAAGGGACTCCCCGGGAAATAGCCTTGCAGGAAAAACTGGAAAACAGGCAGGCATCCGTTAATCTGGCTAAACTGGAAGCTCAGTCCAGAATGAAAAAAAATACACGAAAAAGAGACAGACACCAGTGGCCCGACCTGGGCCCTACTCCCCTTGTGTTGCGGGAAAACCGTCCGTTTGAGATTACCAGTGGACTTCAAAACAGACACATTGCACTCTGGCACAGTCACGGGTTGTATTACGACCAGAAGCTTTCCCGTTGGGAATGGCAGCGGGCCAGGCTGTTCCAGACTGTAGAAGACCTGTACACCATGTCCTACGTGCTCCCCTTCCTGACTCCTATGCTTGAAAATGCAGGCGCCGTGGTATTGCTGCCGCGCGAAAGGGACACACAAGTGCATGAAGTCATTGTGGATAACGATGATCCGGAAAGCGGCTACAGTGAACGGGCAGGAACTTATGTGTGGCGTACAGGCGAAGAAGACGATCATGGTTTTGCCCATAAAAAAGAAGTATACACTCATTACGACAATCCCTTCCGTATGGGCACCCACCGCAGGGTGATGACACACAATCCGGAATTGAACAAGAAAGCCGTAATGCAACCTTCTTTTGCTGAATGGATACCAGATATTCCGCAAAAAGGCGAATATGCAGTTTACGTATCCTATGCCAGCCTTCCGGAAAGTGCACGCGATGTCCGTTACACGGTCCACCACAAGGGAGGCAGCGAGGTATTCCGCGTGAACCAGCAAATGGGAGGCGGAACCTGGATTTACCTGGGTACTTTTACTTTTGATCAGGGCCGGAACATTTCAGGCCGTGTAACCCTTACCAATGAAAGCGGCGAGGTCAACGCCATTATTACTGCAGATGCGGTTAAATTTGGAGGCGGCATGGGTAATATCGGGCGCTTTGTTCAGGATACCGCCGTCCTGGCTTCCTATGGGAATATTGAAATCCCCCCCCTGGTGAGCAATTACCCCCGGTTTACCGAAGGGTCCAGATATTGGCTGCAGTGGGCGGGGTTTGCCGATTCGGTATATACCTATTACGAAGGAGAAAATGATTATATTGATGACTATTCCTCGCGGGGGCGCTGGGTGAACACGCTGGCCGGCGGATCGGAAAAACATCCGGATAATCCGGGATTGCATATTCCTGTGGACCTGTCTCTGGCTTTTCACACCGATGCCGGAGTAACCCTGAACGACAGCATTATAGGGACCCTGGCCATTTATACCCGGGACAGCGATGGAACCGAGTTATTGCCAACAGGTCACAACCGCCTTACTTCCAGGGATTATACAGACCTGGTTCAGACCCAGATCGTCAACGACCTGCGTGCCCTCTGGAATCCCGACTGGACAAGGCGCGGTATCTGGAACCGTTCTTATTCAGAAAGCCGTTCGGCACAGGTACCGGCCATGCTGCTTGAGCTGCTTTCCCACCAGAATTTTGCCGATATGCGTTACGGGCTCGACCCCCTATTCCGTTTTACAGTCAGCAGAGCCATATACAAGGGAATGCTACGATATCTGAGCAGCACGGAAAATTTTGAGTATATAGTTCAACCACTCCCCGTCCAGGGTATATCCGTAGATTTTTCAGGAAACGGAAAAGCGCTGCTCACATGGAAACCCCCCTACGACATACTCGAGCCTACTGCCCTTGCACAAGGGTACGTTGTATACACCCGTACCGGAGATCAAAGCCAGGCTTTTGACCAGGGTGTGTTTTATTCCGGGAACTCGGCAGAGATTCCCATCCGGGAAGGGACACACTACAGTTTTCGTGTTACTGCCGTAAACCGGGGCGGAGAAAGTTTCCCTTCCGAAACGGTTAGCCTGTTCAAGGTCCCTGCCAGTGATGAAAAAGGAACTGTTTTGATTGTCAATGGATTTACACGTGTTTCGGCGCCAGATAATTTTGCCTCGGAAGATACCCTGTTTGCCGGGTTTGAGGATCATTCAGACTACGGTGTACCTTATCTGCAGGACATATCCTATATTGGTTCTCAGTACGATTTCCGGCGCAAAAACAGATGGGCAGATGACGATGCTCCCGGTTTTGGTGCAAGTCATGCCGACTGGGAAACTAAAGTCATTCCTGGCAACACCTTTGACTACGCCATCATCCACGGCAAGTCATTTGCACAGGCAGGTTACAGTTATGTTTCATCTGATCTGAAGGCATTTATTGATGAGAATTCAGAGATTGATCCCCAAAATTTCTTTGCTGTAGACCTAATCCTGGGAAAACAAAAGCAGGTACGGCGCGGAGGCACAACCTATGGCACGCCTGTATTCAAAGCCTTTCCGCAAGCCCTGCAGAGCAGGCTGGCCCAATATGCCTGCCAGGGAGGAAATATGATTATTAGCGGTGCCCATGTGGCGTCTGAACTCTGGGATACTACCGGGATGGACACCCTTGGACGGGATTTTGCCCTGGAAACACTCAATATCCGTTACCGCAGCCGTCATGCTTCAAAAACGGGGAAAATCATGGTAGCTCCCTCCCCTTATACAGCTTTTTACAAAGGTGAAACCTTGGGAGAGACCGTCTATTCTTTCCGTACCGGCCTTAATCTTACGGTGTATCCCGTTGAATCTCCCGACGCCCTGGAACCTGCCGGCCCGGGAGCCTATACCATATTCCGTTACAGGGACAACCGGCTGAGTGCAGGGGTTGCATACCGTGGAAATTACCGTGTCGTCACCCTGGGTTTCCCACTGGAAACACTGGAAACAGAAGAGCAGCAGGCCCGCCTTGTGAGAGAGTGCCTTGATTTCTTCAATACTGACAAATAGTCATTATTCCTATCATTGGAACGGTTTTTGACGCTAGCCGATTATAATCTTCAACAACAGGATATATATGAAAAATAAAGGAACGATCGGGGTAACTACCCAGGACATTTTCCCCGTCATTAAAAAATTTCTCTATTCAAACCACGAGATATTTCTCAGAGAACTGATTTCCAACGCTGTGGATGCCACTCAAAAACTAAAGGCACTGGCAGCAAAAGGCGATTTCAAAGGCGATACCGGAGACCTGACCATCCGGGTCAGTTCAGATACCGGCGAACATACCATCACTGTATCTGACCGGGGTATTGGCATGACAGAGGAGGAGGTGGACAAATATATCAATCAGATTGCCTTTTCCAGTGCAGGTGAATTTCTGGAAAAATACAAAGATCAGGAAAACAATATCATAGGACATTTCGGGCTCGGTTTTTATTCCAGTTTTATGGTAGCCAAAAAAGTCGAGATCGTTACAAAAAGCTGGAAGGAAGGAGCACAGGCTGTCAGGTGGGTTTGCAAAGGAACGCCCGAATACACTATGGAACCTGCCCAAAAGGAGGACCGGGGAACAGATATCATCCTGCACCTGTATACCGAGCACCAGTCTTATGCACAGGAAAGCTCGATCAACCAATTGCTGCACAAATACTGCAGTTTTCTGCCGGTAGAAATTGCCTTCGGTAAGGAAAAGGAGTGGAAAGACGGTAAAGAAGTGGTTCTGGACAAAGACCGCATTATTAACGATGTTACCCCCCTGTGGACCAAAAAACCAGCAGACCTGAAAGACGAGGATTACAAGGCTTTTTATCAAAAGCTTTATCCAATGGCCGAGGAACCCCTGTTCTGGATCCATCTGAATGTGGATTATCCCTTCAAACTGACCGGGGTGTTGTATTTTCCCAGGATTAAAGACAAACTGGAAGTAACGCGCAACAAGATACAGCTTTACTGTAACCAGGTTTTCGTGACCGACAACGTGGAAAGCATAGTCCCCGATTTTCTCACCCTGCTTCACGGCGTGATTGATTCACCCGACATCCCGCTCAATGTGTCCAGAAGTTATCTGCAGAGCGATTCCAATGTGAAAAAAATCTCTGCCCACATCACACGTAAGGTGGCAGACCGGCTGGAAGAGATCTTCAAAAACGACCGTCCGGCACTGGAGGAAAAATGGGACAACCTGAAGCTTTTTATAGAGTATGGAATGCTAACAGAAGAGAAATTCTACGAGCGTGCTCTCAAATTTGCCCTCTTCAAAAACACCGATGGCAAATACCTGAGCTTTGAAGAATATGCCACCCTGATCCAGGCCAATCAAAAAGACAAGGACAACAAACTGGTATACCTTTATGCCACAAACACGGAAGAACAGTATGCCTACATAGGGGCCGCAAAAGACAAGGGATACGATGTCTTGCTGATGGATTCGCCTTTGTGTGCGCATTTTGTCAACCTGCTGGAATCAAAATTGAAAGATGTCAGGTTTGTACGTATCGACTCCGACACACCAGAGAAGCTGATACCCAAGGAAAAAATTGCCAAACCCGATATTAGTGAAGACGAAGAAAAAGCATTGCGTGAACTTTTCCAGGAAATCCTGCCCAAAGAGGCTACTTTCACAGTGTCTTTCGAGAACATGGGGGCACAACAGCTTCCTGTGGTCATAACAAGGGGTGAATGGATGCGCCGTTACCGGGAAATGTCGGCTCTGGGAGGCGGAATGAACTTCATGGGAACCATGCCCGAGTCCTACAACCTGGTGGTGAATTTTGAACACCCCCTGGTACAGAAAATCCGGGAAACCAAAGACAAGAACCTGGTAAGCCAGATCTGTGACCTGGCCCTGCTGGCCAACAACCTGCTTAAGGGAGAAGCCCTGAGCACCTTTATAAAAAGAAGTGTTGACATCATCCAGTGATGGTGTCAACACCTTATTAAACAGGTTGCAACATTATTGGTTAACAGGTTGCAACATTATTGCAGCGGAGTAACCACTTCCAGCAATTCAGGCAAGTCCATTCCAATTTCTTTCAGGAATTCCACCCGGGGAACTCCGTTATTGTTCCAGCCCCGGCGCTTGTATACAGCATCCAGGAGTTTCTCGTACCTGTTTTCCCTGTAGCGGCGCAAGGTATTGTGTTTTTCAGTAAGAGTCATGCCGGAAGGATCAATGCCTGCTTCTTCCTTAAGCTGCTTATCATATCTTTCCTGTCTTGACAGATACTCTTCCTCGGTGACGGGTCCACAGGCCCGGTAAGGCTGTGCATCGTGCCTGCGCAATCCTTTTCCCATGCGAATATTGAAAATCCTCTGAAAATTATACACCCTTTCAGACATGCGGATCAGTGAGTGTTTGTCAATGTTGCTGCCAGTCACGGCATTGAAAACGGTCACATAATTGTCTACGTGTTCGGGGACCTTGGCAGGTTCTACGGTCCTTGCATTATCGGCCGGTTCTATGTCATTCCAGCACAACTTGCAGAAACCGGCCAGTCCAAACCATGTTCTGAACATGGGAAAATAGTGGAGCGCCTCGGCTTTGTCTTCGAAGGTGGGAATCTGGTTATTGACCATGTCCATGAAGATCAGCCATGCCTCGTCGTGCTGGGGGCCTTTGTTAGTCATGGCATAGCCTCCCTGCTGGGCGAGCGATTCTTTGGATATGTACATGGAATATTCCATTCCCTTATTTTCCATGGCAATATCATTTAGGAAGGATGCATCGCCCCACCCTTTTTCAATGAACATTTCTTTCATTTTCCTTACTCCCTGTCCGGCTATCAGGCCAAAGCCCTCTCCCCGTGCCAGCTGGTGCATGCATTCCAGCGCATCGGCTGCATTTCCCCAGGTGAAGTCCAGGCCTCCAGTCTTTTCTTTGTCAAGGACCCCTGCTTCCCAGCATTCCATGATAAAGGCCATGATATTTCCCCAGGATATAGAACAGATACCGTACGTATCACAATAGAAATTCTGTTCTATGATATAAAGCGGGTCAAAAACGGCCATATTGGAACCCAGGGCTGCAGCCGTTTCGTATTCCGGTCCGTCCACCAGTACTTTGGTCCCTTTATAGGGACCTGTTCTGAGCTCAAAATCATCAACACCTTTGGCACACATCATGGTACACCCCAGCCAGCATCCATCGGGCACCCCCTGTGTAAAGTGTTTTTTCCAGACCTCCATATCAATTTTATGGCAGTCTTTATGATCCCCGTATTTAAAATTCATTACCGGAAGCAGATCGTATTTTTCCATAACACCCATAAGGTGAGCAGTTCCCACCTTTCTCATCTGACACTGTTGATCATCCAGTTCATTCATTTCACGTGTAAAACGCCTGCCACGCTCCATGATGGCCGGCAAGTCCACCACGTTGTTCAGTGTTCCCGATACCTTGGGTATTTTGGCTACGATGGCGCGTACGTTCTTGTTTCGCATGAGCGTGCCGAGTCCACCCCTGCCCGCCTGCTTGAGCCTGATCTTTTTTCGCTTTACATCATAAAAAGAGAAGTTTAGCATACCAATGAGTGAATGGTCGGCAGCCTGTCCGGTAGATACCACCGATATGTTCAATTTGTCGCTCTCGCTATCGGCAAACATATGGTGAAGCTCCTCTGCAAGCAGGTGGGAATCAATGTTCATGCCTGCCGGTGGAACAAAAAATTCTATCTCATGATTTACACCGTTAATGTAGAGTATGACCTCCCGGGGAGCAATCCCCTGAACTTCCAGGGCATCAAATCCGGCAAATTTCAAATGTGGGCCAAAATGTCCCCCAACATTGGAATCCACAACTCCTTCGGTTAACGGGGACAGTCCCACGCATATACTCTTGCCTGTGCCTGAATACTGGGTGATACCGCATACAGGACCTCCCGAGATCACGATCTCGTTTTCAGGGTCACTCCATTTCGTCTTTGGTGTGACTGCATCCCACAACAAACGCAGCCCGTAACCCTTACCTCCAATAAATTTCTCCTTTACCTCCTGTGCAATGGGACGGACTTCTGCCCTGAATGCACTCAGATCCACATAGAGGCTTTGATCTGAGTACCCTTTGTCAAGAGGCTTCCATGTATAAGGGATCCTGGCCAGTACTTCACGTTTTGATATCATTGCATTCATAAGAAGGTGTTTTAGTTGTATATTTGTATTGCAAAAATAGAGAAATTGACGGTAAAAGAAAACATTAGCACACTATTGGCTGAAAAATGCGTAGGCATAGCCGGAGCCGGGGGCCTGGGATCGAATGTTGCCGCTGCCCTGGTACGAAGCGGTGTGGGCCATCTGGTGATAGCAGATCATGATACTGTTTCCCGGGGAAACCTGGATCGGCAATTCTATTTTTCAGACCAAAAGGGACATCCCAAAGTCTATGCGTTGCAGGAAAATCTGCAACGCATCAATTCCGCTACCAGGCTGACCTTGTTTTATGGACGTGTGACCACCGGAAATGCCAGACAACTATTTTCGGGTTGCCATGTTGTAGTGGAAGCCTTTGATATGGCTCCTGAAAAAGAATGGTTTGCTCTCTGGATGACAGAAAACCTCCCACACATCCCCCTGGTCATGGGTTCGGGTATTGCCGGGTGGGGACTTTCAGAAAAAATTCGGGTGCAACGTTCCGGAAATTTGTATATATGCGGTCATCAGTTAGAAACCAATGAAAAAGAAGTACCCCTGATGGCCCCCGGCGTCGGGCTGGTAGCCATGATCCAGGCAGATATTGTGCTGGAAATTTTATTGATAAAAAATGACCCATCCCTATGACCATCACCTTAAACAACAGAAAAGAAACGTTCCATGGCGGACCCATGTCGATTGCCCGGATCATGGAAGAAAAATCGTTTCATTTTAAAATGCTGATAGTCAAATTGAATGGAAAAATCATATCCAAAGAAGCGTTTGCTTCAACCCTGGTAAACGACGGGGATAGGCTTGATATCATCCACCTGATAAGCGGTGGCTGAAGGTGACCTGTTACGAAAAGCTACCTGTTAGTTCATTATCACCTTGTTCTGATCTATGAAAAAAAAATTATTATACCTACTTACGGGACTGATTCTTATCGGATTGGCTTTTCTGGTCCCTTCATGCATAATGTTTGACCTGGATGCTGTAAGCGGTTCTACGCTGGTATGGAACTCGGGATCCAACAATTATTTTAACCGGGAAGCCTACGCTACCCTGCAAGGTCCCAAAAAAATATTCATAAACGGCGAGGTGGAACAACCCGCAGAGGTCAAACTCTCCGGATTCCCTTTGCGAACGGTAACCGTCAAAGAGGCAACCTGGTCCCGGGAGGGTGATTCCATTGCCTTTCTGGGCACCTTCCGCTATGACGGTTATGCCCTGTGCGATATCCTCAGTTCGCTCAAGGTGGACAAGGCAAGCAAGGAAGACCTCTGGCCCCCGATTGACTTGTATGTCGAGGTGCGTAACCAGGCTGGCGATCTGGCCGTTTTTTCCTGGGGCGAGATTTTCTACCCGGCCAATATGTACGGCATTGTAATTGCCAAAAGGGTCACCCGTGTCATCCCCGGGAAGACGGGAGAGCTGTGGGACCTTCCCACAACCATGAAACTGGTATCGGAAACGGATCTGGTCTCTGTCAGGAATATAAAAAATCCGACCCATATAACCATTCGCTCTCTAAGAGGTAATTATGTGGTAAACAGGGACCCGGTAGTTCTTGAAAACGACCCGGGACGCATAGCCATCCAAACTTCCCTGCAGGATACCCTGGCCGTTATTACCCGGCCGGACAGCAACCTGCCTGTGATATCCTATCCTGTACTTTTTTACGGCAACAGTACCGGCTACAAGGGAGTCCGCGAATTTTCGGGACAAATGCTAAGCCGTATAATCCACCCGTGGTTTCCCCCGGATGATTACAACACGGTGCGGACCGGCATACTCAGTATTGCAGGGGTGGACGGCTTCCGGGCTGCTTTTTCGCTTTCAGAGGTGGTCAACCGGAACGACCACCGGGAAATCCTCCTGATGCAAAAGGGAAAATCTTTTTCCCTTTTTACGGCCCCCGATGCTTTTGCAGACAGGTGCATAAAAGGGCTGAATGAAATCCGGTTAATTGACAGGGAGGAAAGCTATGAAAAAACGAATTGATAATTTGGTTTTGTCACTGTTGCTGCTATTGCCGCTTCTGATCGTTTCGTTTCCCGGTTGCAGTCAAAAATCTGATAAGCAACTGGTGATTTTTCACGCAGGCAGCCTGGCCCTGCCCATGAAAGCCCTGGCAGACAGCTTTACCATCATGCATCCGGGAACAGAATTTTTAATGGAAGCAGCCGGAAGTGTTGATTGTGCCAGGAAAATCACCGAACTGGGACGCTCCTGTGACATCATGGCTTCTGCAGATTATACGGTCATTGACCAGTTGCTGATTCCGGAATATGCATCGGTCAACCAACCCTTTGCCGTGAACAGCATAGTCATTGCCTATACAGATAAATCCCGCAAATCGGAAGAAATAACTTCTGAGAACTGGTACCAGATACTGCTTTCACCCGATGTGTTTTACGGAAGGTCAGATCCCCATGCCGATCCGTGCGGATACCGCACCATATTCACGCTGCAGCTGGCAGAACGTTATCATGCGGGAGCAGACGGTAAAGCCCCTTTCCAGCTAAGAGATTTCACAGAGAAGGACAACCGTTTCATCCGCCCCAAGGAAGTGGACCTGTTGGCCTTGCTGGGTAGCCAGGCCATAGACTATATGTTCATCTATAAATCCATAGCACTGCAACACGGCCTGCGCTTTATAGACTTACCCCCGGAAATCAACCTGGGCGACAGCACAATGGCAGAGTTCTATGCCACAGCTCAATTAAAAATCAGGGGTAGCAAACCCGGTGACTCTGTTCTTGTGAAAGGGACACCCATAACGTACAGTTTCACTATTCCACACAATGCAGAGAATCCGGAACTGGCGAAAAAATTCGCAGATTTCCTGACAGATCCTGACGGAGGGCAGAAGATCCTTCGCTCAATGGGGCAGTGACGGAGGTGGAACCTCAGTGCGCCAAAATTCAATTGCAATTTATAAAGTGCTATAATAGAATCTGTTAAGATTTTAAATGCAAATTTGGCGCGCTGAGGTTCCACCTCATCTGGCGGTTGGCCAGGGAGATTACCTCGGCCTGGTCATGGGTGACATGAAGGATGGTGATGCCTGTGAGAGACACCTTTTTCAGAAGCAGGGCCGATTGATCCCTAAGCGGTGCGTCCAGCGCGGACAAGGGTTCGTCCAGCAAAAGGACTTTAGGGTGAATCACCAGCGTCCGGGCCAGGGCAACGCGCTGTTTTTCACCTCCGGACAGCGACTCTGGCATCCTGTCCAGGTGCCTTTGAATGTCCAGGTCCGAGGCAAAGTTTTCTACCATCCCTTTGATATCATTTTTTTTCATTTTTCTGATTTTCAAAGGCCAGGCAATGTTTTCATAGACACTCATATGTGGAAAAAGCGCATAATCCTGGAAAAGGATCCCCACCGGTCTGTGTTGCGGAGGCATGCGTGTACAGTCTCTGCCATCAATGATGATTGAGCCTTTTTTAAGTGTTCTCAGTCCGGCTATCAATTCCAAAATGATTGTCTTTCCGGAACCGGACGGACCCAGCAGGGCACAGTAATCGCCCTTTTGAAGTTCAAGAGAGAACCCTTTCAGGTGAAAACTGCCCACTTTATATTCCAGGTCCCTGCACGACAACATATTATATCTTTTTCTTTTTACGTCCCAACAGGCGCAGCATCATAAATACCAGTATACATATAATAATAAAGAGCACAGCCACCGGCCGGGCATAATCAAGCCCGTAGGAGTTGAACCGGTCAAAAATGAGCACGGGGGTAGTCATGGGATGGTACGCGACAATCACCACAGCGCCGAATTCACTCATTCCACGGGCAAACATGAGCACAAGACCTGTAATGACAGAAGGTTTGGCCAAGGGCAGGGAAATCTGCCTGAAGACCCTGAAAGGCGAAGCTCCCAAAGACCGTGCGGCCTGCTCAAGGCGTTCCGGTACGGCCTGGAATCCATCCCTTGCCGCATTGATTAAAAAAGGGACACTCACAAAGGCCATGGCAAGCCCAATGGCAAAAGGACTGCCTACCAGGTTGAGTCCCAGCATTTGGGCAAGCCTGCCCAGGGCCGAGTCCCTTGAAATAAAACCCAGAATAGCGATTCCGGCAGCCGAGTGCGGTAATACGATGGGAAGATCGATCAATCCCTGAATGAAAGCCTTGCCCCAAAATTCTTTCCGTGCCATGATATAGGCCAGCGGAAGGGCAAAAAAACCTGCCAGCAGGGTAAAAAGTGCCGAGACGCCCATTGTCAGGCCAATGCTTTCCTGCACCTGCGGGTCCTTGATGGTTTCAAACAGATCCGGTAAAGACGTGGAAAAGAAAAGACCCAGCAGCGGTGCTGCGATGAACAGCAGCAGGATACCGGATAAAAACAAAAAGACCAGGCGTGTGGTCGTATTATTTTTTCTGAGGAACATCATCTTTCTTTTCAAAGCAAATATAAAAAAATCCATTGTATCTTTGTTTGTATGACAGATTTCCATGATGCTTTACGAATTGTGCTGGACCATGCAACCCGTGCCGGCACTGAAGTGATATCACTTGAAAATGCCTGTGGACGAGTCCTGGCTTTGGATGTAAACGCTCCTTCAGATCTGCCTCCCTTTTCCAAATCGGCCATGGATGGATATGCCTGCCGCAAAGAAGATACGGAAAACGGTATGGAAGTTCTGGAAGTGATTGCTGCCGGCAGTACGCCGGTTCACCAGATCGTTCCCGGAACGTGCAGCAAGATCATGACAGGTGCCCTTATGCCCTTGGGAGCCAATGCTGTTCTGACGGTTGAAAATGCCACCTTACGCCAGGGGCGTGTGTACGGGCGGCAGCCGTCATCGGACAACATTATCCGGCAGGGAGAAGACCTGAAGGCAGGTGAACGGGTCCTGAAAGCAGGAATGCTTTTGCAGCCACAGCACTTATCATTGCTGGCCATGTGCGGAATAACAACCATGACCGTAAGCCGTGAAATTACCGTTGGTATCCTCTCTACCGGGGACGAACTTTTGGAACCGGGAACCCCTGCCCTGCCAGGCAAGATATACAACAGCAATTCCTGGCAGCTTATGGCCATGATGCGGCAGATGGGAGCCACGCCCACTTACTATGGCATTGCCGCCGACAGTGTGGAAGAAACCCGCCACCTTCTTAAAACCGCATTGAATGCAAACCAGGTAGTGATCCTGACCGGAGGTGTTTCTCAAGGAGATTATGACCAGGTACCCCGCGTAATCCGGGAATTGGGTTTTGAAATCCTTTTTGACCGGGTTCGTGTACAGCCTGGAAAACCAACGACTTTTGCCGTTTCAGCTTCCACCGGGAAATTTATATTCGGATTACCGGGAAATCCTGTATCCTCCTTTGTCCAGTGCAGGCTCATCATCCATCCTTTTTTAGCCGCCATGCAGGGAGCCCTTCCGGAACCGGTAACCACACTCCTCCCGCTTAAAGGCGCATATACAAGGCGTAAAGCTGACCGTATGGCGCACATACCCATACGCATTAATCCGGATGGAACGTGTTCCGCCCTTCCATACAACGGATCTGCACACCTGGCAGCCCTCTCTGCGGCACACGGACTGGGTCGTATCCCGGTAGGGGTACAATCTATAAGGGATGGAGAAAAAATACAGGTGCAGCTTTTTTAGGAAGTGTTTACTCTATGATGAATGATGCTCCCATGACAGACTCCTTTGGAAGACAAATCAATTACCTGCGCATATCGGTTACAGACCGCTGCAACTTAAGATGCATATACTGCATGCCGGCAGAAGGGGTACCTCCTGTAGCGCATGAACAGGTGCTTTCCTACGAGGAAATCCTGGCTTTTACCCGGTACGCTGTAAGCCGTGGTATCAACAAAGTCCGTCTGACGGGCGGGGAACCCCTGGTGCGCAAGGGCATCACCGGTCTGGTACATTCCCTGGCAGCCATTGAGGGCATCAAAGACCTGGCAATGACCACCAACGGGATCCTGTTGACAGCTATGGCCAGGGAACTGAAAGAGGCCGGATTACACCGGCTCAATATCAGCCTGGATACCCTGGATCCTGAAAAATACAGACGGCTTACACGGGGAGGGGATCTGAACACGGTCCTTCAGGGAATAAGGGCCGCTAAACAAGCCGGTTTTGGAGGGGCCGGCGCGCCGCTAAAACTCAACTGTGTTCTTTTATCGGATACCCGGGAAGAAGAACTGGACGCACTGCGAGCTTTTGCACGGGAAGAAAGACTGAAGCTCAGACTGATACAATACATGGATCTGAAAAACGGCTCTTTTTCGCGGGTAGATGGCGGTGACGGCGGGGACTGCCCCCGTTGCAACCGCCTGCGTCTCACTTCTACAGGAATACTGAAGCCCTGTCTGTTTAGCAATACCGGTTACGATATACGCATACTGGGTGCTGAAAAAGCCCTGGATACTGCCCTGCTTGTTAAGCCGGCAAGCGGGACTTTCAATAGTTGTGAAACATTTAATTATTTAGGAGGATGAAACAACCAGAAACCAGAAAACAGGAACTAAGCCATACCCGGCAGGACGGCCGTATACATATGGTGGATACTTCGTCCAAGGAAAACAGCCTGAGAGAAGCAAAAGCATGCGGGTCCATTGCATTGTCTTCCCTCACAATTCAGCTGATAAAGGAAGACCGGATAAAGAAAGGATCGGTGCTAACCACTGCTGCCCTGGCGGGAATAAGCGCAGCAAAACTATGCGGCCACCTGATACCCCTGTGCCACAACATTCCACTATCAATGGCAGATGTAACTTTTACGGTACACCCGGAAAGCATCGAGGCTTTTTCCGAGGTTCGCTGCACAGGGCCTACCGGCGTGGAAATGGAAGCCTTGACAGCCGTAAGCATGGCACTGCTGACCATCTATGACATGTGCAAGGCAGTTGACAAGCACATGGAAATTACCGAAATCAGATTGCTGGAAAAAACGAAAAAAAGTTTGCATGATCATGATGAAAATCCTGTCTGTTAATATTTCCGAATCAAAAGGAACCGTTAAAAAAGCAATGGAGTCCATAACCCTTGACAAATCGGGTGTGTGCGGGGACGCCCATGCCGGACCATGGCACAGGCAGGTAAGCCTGCTGGGAGAAGAGGCCTACCGGATGATGGAACTGGATCCTGAAGAGTATCCCTATGGATCGTTTGCCGAAAACATTACCACCGGGGGTTCTCCCGGTGTAGGAACCCCTGATTTGAAATCCTGCCGTCCCGGGGACAAGTTCTATTGCGGCGATGTTTTGCTGGAAGTCACACAGATAGGGAAACAATGCCACGGACCAGGGTGTGCTATTTATGAAAAAAGCGGCCGGTGCGTCATGCCAAAGGAGGGAATTTTCACACGGGTTCTTTCCGGGGGCGTACTCAAGCCGGGAGACTCCCTTGTTTACGATCCAAAAAAATATCATATTGCCGTAATAACGCTCAGCAACAGAGCTTATAAAGATTTTTACACAGACCGCAGCGGTCCCACGCTGAAGGAGCTGATAGCCGGTTTCTGCTGTGAAAACGACTGGCCCTGTGAAATTACCGGTGTATTGCTGCCCGATGATCCTGTAAAACTTCATCATGAAATCAATAAATTTGTCAGAGCAGGGTACGATATGGTGTTCACTACCGGGGGCACAGGAATTGGACCTTCGGATATTACCATAGGGGTTGTCAGGCAGATCATTCAAAAAGAGATCCCGGGCATTATGGAGTATATCAGGATTTCCTGTGGCAAAGACAATCCGCATGCCCTTCTGAGTGCCTCGCTGGCCGGTGTTTCGGAAAATACTTTGGTCTTTGCCCTGCCCGGCAGTGTGAATGCCGTAAAAGAATATTTTTCCGGAATCTCGCGCTGTTTGAAACATATGGTTTATATGCGCATGGGAATAGATAGTCATTAATTATTTTTCCATTATCTTTGCCCTATAATTTTAATACTGTTTGTTTATGAAAAAATCTATTTACACCTTGGTTTCCCTTTTAGGGATTTTCCTTTTGGGTTCCTGCAATATCAATACATATAATATTACTGCAACCTTCCCCGACGATTCCTTCAACGGGCAGGTAGCCATGCTCACAAATTCCTTCGACGGGAGCGTTCTGGACAGTGTGGTCATAGCAGAAAGCAAAGCCTTTTTTACCGGTCAGGTAAAAGAGCCGGTTTTGTGCATGATTAAAAGTGATCGTACACGCGGTCAATTGATTCTGGAAAAAGGGGACATCTCTATTGAAATGAAAATGCCGGGTGGCGTTTCTGTTGGGTCGGGAACACCCATGAATGACGCCCTGGGAGGTCTGATCTCCCAGTACAACGAACTTATGGACGAGATCAGCAATTACCAGGGAGAAGACAAAGAAGGTTATTTTAAAAGCGTCTGGACTCCGAATTTCACACAGAAAATTGGTGACATCTTCAAAGCCAATAATAACAATGACATTGGCACAATGGCCCTGATGTATCTGTCTAACTATGGAGACGAAGACTCTGTAGACACTTTTTTTGCCCAGGCCGGAGAAATTGTAACTTCAAGAGGCCCGATCCAGAAGATCATCAAGCAGCGGGAAGCCCTCACACTGACTTCCGAAGGAGTGATGTTCGCCGATTTCACCATTGAAGATTCTGACGGACAAAGCGTTGCTTTCTCTGACTATATAGGGAAAGGGAAGTACGTCCTGGTAGATTTCTGGGCCGGCTGGTGCGGTCCCTGTAAACGTGAGATTCCAAACATCAGAGAGATTTACGACATGTACAACGGGGAGGATTTCACCGTTCTGGGAGTAGCTGTATGGGAAAAACCGGAAGACACGAAGAAAGCCATTGAAGAATTGGGCGTTATCTGGCCCTGCATAATCAATGCCCAAAGTATTCCCACCGACATCTATGGCATTAAAGGTATTCCCCACATCATCCTGTTTGGTCCGGACGGAACCATAATTGCACGTGACCTGCGTGGTGAATCCATGAAAGCCAAAGTTGCAGAAGTGTTGGGCAGATAAGAAATGAAATCTGCCTCCCTGGTGATCGGCACGGTGGTCCTGGCAACCACCGTGTTGTTTCTGTGTAATTTCAGGAAGCCGTCTTATACAGCCGATATACACGCCCTGAAAGAAGTTGTGGAGATGCTCTCTTCTTCTGATTTTGAGGGGCGTAATGCAGGAAGCCCCCATGATTCTACCATTGCCTTGGCTATTGCAGCCCGTATGGCTTCCTATGGCTTTGAACCCTATTTTTCTGAAGGGCCCCTGCACCGTTTCAGCTACCGAAATGTACGATCCTGGAACGTAGTTATGGTATACCGGGGCAAAAAAACGTCAGGAACGTTGCTTGTGGGAGCACATTACGATCATCTGGGATTGGGTGGAAAGGGCTCGGGAAGCTTAAGGCCGGATACCATAGCTTTTCATCCGGGAGCGGATGACAATGCTTCCGGAGTATCGGCTGCCATGGAGGCAGCCAGACTGCTCAAGGAAACCACCCCCAGGAAGAGATTAAAAAAGGACATTATATTTGCTGCCTTCGGGGCAGAAGAGAAAGGCACCATTGGCTCGGCCATCTTGGCCGACACACTGGATAAAATGGGGGCTCTCCCCTCGCTGATGATTAATCTGGATATGGTGGGAAGGCTCCGGGACAGCCTGTTACAGGTGGGTGGAACGGGAACTTTTCAGGCAGCTGACTCGTTACTTGACATACATCTGGACCCTTCGCTGCCCCTGGTCCTGAAAAAAACCGAAAGCGGGTATGGCCCTTCCGATCACCATGTCTTTTACCGTGCCCGGGTGCCGGTTCTTTTCTTCAGCACCCTTCCCCACACAGATTACCATACGCCGTACGACACGCCCGATAAGATCAATTACCCCGGAATGGCTGCCATTGTTGCCTACGTAACTGCCGTTGCACATGCTGTAGTTGCAGAAGGCTTTGAGCCCCATTACAGGGAGACAATGGATACCCGGTCACTCCCTGAACAGGTCAGGTTCAAAGTAAGCCTGGGTGTAATTCCTGACTTCACCTACGAAGGTGAAGGATTCTGCGCCGGTACGGTGATCAGGGGAAGACCTTCCCATAAGGCGGGCATGAAGGATGGCGATGTGATCATACAAGTCAATGACCGTCCAATAAAAGACATTGAATCCTATATGGATGCCCTGACCGGGCTTGAAACAGGACAACTTGTCCGCATTGTTGTCCGCAGGAACGGACAAATCATAGAACTGGAGGTACAATTATGAAAGCGATATATTCCTGGACTTTAGCCGTGATCATAACACTGATTGCCGTATTTTTCCAAAGAAACACAGGCCCGAGCCATCCCGGAAAACAATTGATGGAAGTAAACGGGACTTCATTCAAAGCTTCCTTTCCGCGCAGCATGGAGCGGCCGCGTAACAAAACATCCGATACGAAACTGACCGTGTCGCTTCGCTCAAAAGAGAACGCAGAGGACAGGATCATTGGGGCAATCCTCTATTACAAAAGGTTTCCGGGCAATGATAATTATACGGCGGTAGTTCCTTCCTTTTCCCTGGATAAAGATAAATTGCTGATTGATTGTATGATACCTGTTCAACCGGCAGCAGGGAAGATCAGTTATTACCTGCAAATCCTGGGAAAAGACGGCACTACCGTCAATTCTCAGGAAACCATCCTGCGATTCCGTGATTACGTTCCTTCATCGGTGCTGATGCTCCATATCCTGCTGATATTCTTCGCATTCCTGTTTTCCAACTTTACCGGTATCTATGCTTTGTCCGGTAATACCCGGATCAATCGTTTTGCCCTGGTGACGATCCTGATCCTGATTGCCGGAGGCTTCATCCTGGGGCCTCTTGTACAGAAGTACGCTTTTGGTGTTTGGTGGTCCGGATGGCCCCTGGGCGGGGATATGACGGACAACAAAACCCTGATTGCCATTCTTGTATGGATCGTTGCCTATATCCTGAACAAGATACCTTTTTCATCACCAGTCTTCTGCCGGTGGCGCCGCTACCTTTACCTGGCAGCCGCCCTGGTCACCATAGCAGCCTATTCCATCCCGCATAGCACAGCCGGATCTGAGTACAACAACCATACAGGAACCATCGTTACAGGCCAGGTCATTTCTTGAGAAACATCAAATACGATTCAATGAATTCAGAACCATTTTACAATCTGTCTGTTGAGCAGCTCCTTCAACAGTACGGAACAGCATCAGATTCGGGCCTTTCGGAAGAAGAGGTGAAGAAACGCTTCGTGGAATATGGGTCCAACAGGCTTCAGGCAAAAAAAAACAAGTCACTTGCGGGCATCTTTCTGGAACAGTTTAAAAGCAGCATGGTGCTCATACTTCTTATTGCCGCTATCGTTTCCGGTGTTATTGGGATCATTGAGGGAGAAGGATTAATAGAAACCATAGTAATCCTGGCAATTCTGGTTATCAATGCAATTATAGGAACTGCCCAGGAAATCAAAGCCCAATCTTCTCTTGAGGCGTTGAATAAAATGAGCTCACCCCGGAGCAAGGTTTTGCGTAACGGGCAGGTCTATGAGGTTGATTCGGTTGAAATCGTTCCCGGAGATATTATTATCCTGAATACAGGAGACATCATTCCTGCCGATCTTCGCCTGATAGAAACGGTGAACCTGAAAATCCAGGAATCGGCCTTAACCGGCGAATCGGTGCCTGTGGATAAAACCGTTGCTCCGCTGCAAGGCCGGGATATTCCTTTGGGCGACCGTCATAACATGGCTTTTTCCACCGGTATAGTCACCTACGGCCGGGGTAAGGGACTTATCGTGGCGACGGGCATGAAAACAGAAGTGGGAAAAATTGCCCATATGTTGCAACACACAGAGGAGACAGAAACACCCATGGGCAAACGGCTCAGGGAGCTGGGAAAGGTCCTGGGTTACGTGGCCCTGATTATTTGTGCCGTGATTTTCCTGTTAGGCATAGTCTACGGCAACAATTGGCTTGATATGTTCATGATGGCCGTAAGCCTTGCCGTGGCTGCCATACCGGAAGGCTTACAGATTGTATCGACCATTGTGCTGGCCATTGGTGTCCAGCGGATGGTGAAATTCAATGCCATTGTACGTACACTGCCATCGGTGGAAACGCTGGGTAGCACCACGGTGATCTGTTCCGATAAAACGGGAACGCTCACGCAAAACAAAATGAGCATTGTGGAAAGTTGGCCGGTTGAGAAGGATTCAAGCCATACCACCCTGCTGGAAGTATCGCTGCTATGCACCGATGCACACTTGAAAATGTTGCCCGGCGGAAACTATCAGATGTCTGGTGACCCCACAGAAACGGCCATCGTGCAGGCGGGTCTGGGTGCGAATCTCAACAAAAACGAACTTGAAAAACAATTTCCGAGGGTGGAGGAAGTTCCCTTCGACTCGGACCGAAAAAGAATGGCCACCATCAACCGGATGGAAAAAGGCCTGCTACGGGTGAATGTTAAGGGAGGGCTGGATGAAATGCTGAGCGTCACCACGCGAATTCTTATAAACGGCAAAGAAAGGCCCATCACCCAGGAAGACAGGGATATCATAGAAAAGGAAAACAGACGTATGGCACGTTCTGCGCTGCGTGTGCTTGCTGTGGGATACCGGTATATCGATGCCATTCCTTCACCTGTAAACGCAACAACGGTGGAAAAAGACCTGGTCTTCACAGGGCTGCTGGGCATGATGGATCCGGCCCGGCCCGAGGTCCCGGATGCCGTGAAAAAATGTCAGACTGCAGGGATACGTCCCGTGATGATCACAGGTGACCACCGGGTTACCGCAGTTGCCATAGCCAGCGAAATCGGCCTGTACAATCCTGGCGAAAAGGACATTACCGGTTCCGAACTGTCCCAGATCAGTGACCAGGATCTGTTTGCACAGGTAAGGGATTATTCGGTATACGCCCGGGTTGCCCCGGAACACAAAGTCCGGATTGTCAAGGCATGGCAGTCCCAGGGGCAGATTGTGGCCATGACCGGAGACGGGGTAAACGATGCCCCGGCGCTCAAACAGGCCGATATCGGGATTTCCATGGGGATAACGGGAACTGAAGTGGCCAAAGATGCCTCTGATGTGGTCCTGACGGATGATAATTTTGCCACCATAGTAAGGGCTGTGGAAGAAGGCCGTCGCATCTACGACAACATTTTGAAGGCCATTCAATTTCTTCTCTCGGCAAACGTGGGTGAAGTGTTGCTCATATTCATTGCCTCTGTTCTTAATTTAGGAAATCCCCTCTCCCCCATCCTGATCCTGTGGATCAACCTGGTCACAGACAGTCTTCCCGCACTTGCCCTAAGTATGGACCCTGCCGAAAGGGGTATTATGACACGAAAGCCCAGGAATCCGAAAAAAGGATTTTTCACCCGGGGAATGATCTGGAGGATTATCTACCAGGGGGTAACCATAGGATTGATATCCCTGGCTGCTTACCTGGTAGGGCAAAAAGACGGAGGAGACGCTCTGGGAAGGACTATGGCTTTTACGGTTTTGGGTTTCTCACAGCTGTTCCACGTACGCAACCTGCATTCAAACAGGCTTTCATCCTTTAAAAGCAGCTTGTTAAGCAATAAAGCGCTGCTGGGTGCCATCACCATATCGGCATTGATGATGTTTGCCGTTCTGGTTATACCCGGCATGATGAACATCTTTGGAATCGTGGCCATGGACAAGGTTCACTGGCTCATAACAGCCGGACTTTCACTGGTTCCCATCCTGGTGGTTGAAGTGGTAAAATGGGCCGGGATCAACCATTCAAAAGACGAGTATTGAAAAAAATGCCTACTTTTGCAGGCTGTAATATAAAAATAATACAAAAGGTCCGGTAGCTCAGTTGGATAGAGCAACAGCCTTCTAAGCTGTAGGTCTTGGGTTCGAGCCCCAACCGGATCACAAGAAATAAGCCGGTTTTTTACGAAAACGTAAAGCCGGCTTTTATTTTATCCTGTTTTTAAAGGGTTTCCTTGCATATCATTTTCCGCTTTTTTACCTTTGTGTAAAGCAAAAACAGTCCCAAAAACAGTCCCTTTTAGGAAAAGGACTGGAAATTCAATTCATAAAGCAATGAAAATCCGATTCAATCTTAAGACTCCTAAAGAGAAAATATCTCCCATACGAGTTATTTGCTCTTGGTCAGGAAATGAGGTTTCCGCCTCGACAGGAATGTTTGTTCCGACAAAGCTTTGGCTAGGTAACAAGAAAAACGGAAAGAAGAAACAACGAGTATCTGATGCTCATTATGATCCTGAAGTAAACATCCGGCTTTCGGACATAGAGAACATACTTCTTCGTTTGAGTACAGAATTTCAGGGGGTCCCATCAAAAGAAGAAGTCAAAGACTGGGTGAGTTATGCCATCAGACATTTTAATAATCCAAAAGAAATATACCGCCCTGGCAATGTTAGAAACCAAAAAGATTCATTCATTCAATTCTTTGATAGCTGGAGAAATAAGGGAGCAAAATCGAGAACAACCGCTTATAATTTACTCATAGAGTATGGTGGCAAGAAATTGACCTGGAATGATATCGATTATAAGTTCTACCGAAATTTTGTCGACTTCATGTTTTCAAAGGGAAATTCAAGAAATTACGTTGGGACCATTGTCAAGAAAATCAAAACGGTAATGAGAGAAGGGGAAAAATTGGGGTACCATAGTAATCGAGCATATCTGAATTTTGAAGTATTCAATGATCCGGTGGACAATGTATACCTTACCGAAGAGGAACTGGACCGGATCTGGAGCCGGCAGGACTATTCTGCACGGGAAAGGAAAGTCGTAGATATGTTCTTTCTGGGAGTGGATACAGCCGCCAGGTATTCCGATTACAGCAGATTAAAACTTAACAATATCGATGACAAGGGAATCATAAGATTTGTTCAGGAAAAGACGAAAGATCCAGTGCTGTTGCCGGCCACTGCCCGTGTACTGGATATTCTCCAAAGAAACAAGGGGAAAGCGCCTACCGTATGCGAACAGTACTTCAATCGGGAAATCAAAAAGATCTGCAAAAAAAACGGCCTGACAGATCCAATTTTTAAAACCGTCTCAAATGGAGGTCAGAAATACACCATAACGAAAGAAAAATGGGAAATGGTAAGCTCTCATACAGCCCGCCGGACCGGTGCTACCAATATGTACAAGGCAGGAATCCCCACCTTGGCCATCATGAAAGTTACTGGCCATACCTCAGAATCCTCATTCTTAAAATATATCAAGATCTCAAAAGAAGAAAACGCCCGGATGCTGGCTGAGCATCCGTATTTTAAAAAGTAAGCTATACTCAATGTTTCTTTTCCCGGATTCGCTCAATCTCTATTTGTTCCCCTTTAGTATTTCTCAGGTAACGAGAAACAACTTATTTCTATAGTAGGCTTTTCAAGAATTGTAACATAATAGACAGTGAACGGAGATGTCTCTATTAAAAAGGTAGGAAAAATAAATAACAGGGACTATAACCCAATAGTTCCGAAAAACTGAGTGTATGGGATATTAAGATCGATAAATTCGAACCTGACCGGAGCGTTAATTCTAATTAAATCATAAATCTTTTTACTCTCAGAATCAGATGATAAATAAAAACTAATATACTCTTCAGTAGCTGCTTGTGCGAACAATTTTGTGTCGTTTGGAATAATGAATCGTTGTTTGAGTTCAATGGCTTTTTCTTTTCTAGCACAAAATGCGATGCTCGCTAAATGACCTGCCATTGTGCCATGGTTAAGATTAAAAGGTAACACCTGTAAATTCAATAATGGTAATTCATTGACATTCCCCTTGACACAATATTCGGCAATAGATATTGTGGATATTACAAGATCAAATTTTTCCTGAATAAGGTACCGATAATATCCCTCTGCGTTTATAAACAAAGGATCTTCTTCATTTAAGAACCTAATGAAAAAACTTGTATCTAGTAAAACGGCTTTACGCATCACGCCCACGTATTTCGTTTAACCATAATTCTGGATCTACATCTTTTATCCAAGCCGCCTTTTTTCGTAATTTTTTCAAATATTCCTCGTTATAAGAATTCTGGTAATCAACAATCTCGATAAATTTTAAACTTGTTCTGTCAATTTCACCTGTCTCTGAGTTTTGCTTGCCTATTGCACGAATGCCATACGACTTATATAAGATATTATTTTCTTGATTTTGCAGAAATTGTATAGGTGTATCAATTTTGACAATACCAATGTCATCAGTTAATATGTGAATATTTGCCTTATCTTTTCCACCAGCATTAGTCACTTTTCCATAAAAATAAAATTCCGCATCAACCCATACTGCAGAATTTCTGTAATAATGGGTACTCTTATCAATTGATAATTTGACTGAATCTTCTATTGATGTAGTTATCAAAAATGAATAATCATTCTTTACAGCTGAGTTTTGAAACACTTCAATAGCTTGTGCTGTTGGCAGATCTAGAAAATCAATATTTTGAACAGTAACAATTTGAGCCATTATAGCATTAAATGCGATAATGGCCTGTATTGAAGTTTTAAATTTATGCCTAATGGAGCCCTCTTCAATAGAATAACTTATTATTGGTCTTTTGTTTTTTTCAGTAGGAAAAAGAAGATTATCAACTTGTTCAAGGATTTGAATAATTTCTTTTATATCGAAATTATCGGGTGTAATATCCAGGTTTCCCTTTTTACCCGACACTCTAATTTCTATATGTCCAATTTTATCCATTTATACAAAAGTATAATATTTAATTAAATTATAGATATAAATCAGAATGCATCTTATTCTATAGTGTTTTATTTAATAACGTTTTATTATTTAATTCATTAAATTACAAAGGGGAACAAATACTACACAATCAAGAATAAACCACCTTGTTTCGGCACATTCTCAAATAATTCCATAAGAGTACTTTTTTTCTGAAAAAAAAGGCCGACTTCACAGCCAGCAATTAAAATCATTTTCGATATGTAAATAAGCACTCTTTATCTCCAAACAGGTAATCTATACTTGATCTTAATTAACGGCACTGATTGATTTACAATCACGTAATAGATATTTATTATTTTCTGATCCAACAATTATGGAATTTGGATTAGTCATGAGAAAGTCAAAACCTTTAAAAACACCCTGAATTCTTTTGTTATTACACTCAACTCTAATTGTGTCTCCATATGATATGCCCAGTTTATTGCAGAGAGCCTTCGCAATAATAACTCTTTGTTTTTCTATGTTCTCTAAAAGTAGATCACTTAACACACGATTTTCACGAATCAACTTTTCAAGCTCATCTGATTTGTCTAATTCATTAACATCCATTGCTTTTTTTCAAATGTAATCAAAAACTCAGAATAAGTTTCTATACACTATTGCTTATTATTATAATAAGCCTCCTTGTTCAGGTAAATTTTCATCATAGTAATGGTGTGTCACCATCATTTATCACCATTGTGTTTTAATGAAATTGTAATTTAACCCGACACTCCCGTACCATTTTACACCTACAGTTGTCGATAATACTCCGGCACCAACACTCAATCCCCAGCGATCCCTTGTGTACCCGGCCTCAAGGCCTACCGCCATGACTGGGAATGGTGCTACATAAGAAAGTTTTCCATTCACATATACCTCGTTTCTATAGATCTTTTCAACTGTATTGGTTATAGTCTGAACCCGGGTAGGTACAAAGACGTTTACGCTATCAAGCCTCGGATTATAGCCTGAGATCCAGGCTTCGAAACGAGGATCCTTGTAATATCGCTGAGTTATCGGTATTACAAGATCATTGTTCACGAAATAAGGCTTAGTAACCGTATCAGAATGAAACAAAAGAACCGGAACCTGGGCTATCGGGTAAACCTCAATACCGGCTGATCGTGAGACAACCGGTTCCGGGATCCTTACCTGAATCGTATCATAAGCAGTAACGGTGGTCGTGTCGGTATGTAAAAAATCCCCATTTTCCTGCCGATTGTTGTTAATTATTCCGGCAATATATCCGAACACGACGAGTAACGCCGCCGCTATGGTGTAGCTAATAACCTTGCTCATACTTCAAACTCTGTTATCTCACCTGTTTGACAATATGCTGACGTGTCGAGGTGCACCCAAGAAACGTTTTTTTCGAGCCGTATAGGGTAGGGCAGTAAGTGTTCGATACCTTTTATCTCGCTGCGTATTTCTTCGGCTGTAAAGCCCGAAAACGTGAAGTCCCCGGCGCACCAAAGTACGTGAGCGGAAACGTAGGGCTTTTCTTCTGCTGCGACAATTTTGCAAAGATTGCACCTTGTGCCTCGCTGCCTGTGTCCTTCGACGTTGCAATACATAGGTACGCCGAAATGCCTGCGTATGAACAGGAGCGTTTCGAGGTAGTCCTGCCGGAAAAAACCCCACGCACGGCTGCCGAAATAAGCGACCGTATGAGGGCAGGCGAGTTCCTCGAGTGTGAAGTAGTTACGAATTTGTTGTATCAGTTCCGTTCGTATCATTGTCTTTTTCTTCCTTTTTGATGTCGATAGATTCGGAAACCTTCTTCCCGAATATCTTCCAGATATTGATTTTTACATTCTTGCCCTGTGCTTCGAAGTAGTTCATGAGGCATGATTCAAGTTCAACACCTATTATAATCAGCATAAATATAACAGGTAGGACAGGTATTTCGAGAGGTGTTCCAACTGCCTGCCCCAAAATGCCGGACAGAAATATCCAACAGATATAATCGACAGCCTTGTTAAATGTGCGGCGTATTGCCCTTGACTTCTTGATTTGTTCCCCTCGCCTTCGTGCTGCCTGTACGCCGAAACGTAAATCGACAATGATAAGTATAGCGGCAAGGAAAAAAAACCATTTCATTACGCCGATTATTTCAATGAACGGAGCGAGGGCAGCCGACATTGTTGCTGAAAATATATTCCTGTCTGACATCATTTTTAATGTGCTGTTAATGCGTGTTTATGTACGCCGTTTATTTATTCTTTTTGCTTTTTCTGCTTACCCACCACCCACGTACTCGGGCGAGCCATGTGCGCCAATTTTTCTTCACAACAAAAAAAGCAATGAGCGTTAATGTGATTGCGAATAACGCAATATCGAGCGTTCCGAAAAGTGGTCTTGCGAGTATCATTTTACGAAAGCGTTATGGCTGCGTACCTGCTCTTTGAAGTAAGTAGTACGGTATTGTCCTGTAAGTTTTTTCGACGATGCTGTTACTGCTGTAACTTTTATGCCTTTTGTCTGTACAGGGGCAGGATTAGACAGGGCTGCGAGTTCCTGTGCGTATTTAAGTGCATCATCGAGAAATGCGAGTACCCACTCCGTCCACGTCCAACCGTTTGCCTTCTTGTCCTTCAATGCCTGTGCCTCGCCGACGGTTTTCATAATAAAGTTCACAATCTTCGATATGTTTGTGAAGTAGATTTTTATTTTTTCGATTTTGTCAAGTAGTTTCATGTTTTTTGTTTTTTTTATGTTCTGTTTTTCTTGCCTAATATCCTGTCAATTACCGCCTTGCGATATTGAAGGAATGCGCCGACCGGGATTCCGACCACTATGCCGGCGCATACGTACATACATACTTTCAGAAGCATATCCCGAAAGCGTTGAATAGAATCTCTGCGAGCGTTTTAAAAAAGTTCCAAACGACCTCGAAAATTGCAATCCAGTTTTCCATAACTTATTTGTTTTTAAGGGTTAATATAAATTCGTAACACAGTATTATGTCTTCCGATTTCTGCGTGTTGTGCCGCCTTGTTGCCTATTGACATACGACAGCGACGGGCATATCCGGCGTCGGATTCTGCTTCGCGTCGTTCCGGGTTGTTGCTGCTTAATACCTTGATACGTCCGTCGTATTTTTCCCGAAGCGCATTATTTTCTGCAGCGAGGTTGCACATGCGGATGTCTGTTGCCTTCAACCTTGCTTCGAGGTCTGTGTATCTCTCATTTACTTTTGCGTACTTCTCACGGTACGACAGTAGTGCTATTGCTGCTATGAACAGCAAACAGAAGATTGCGATTAGTGCATAAGCTGTTGTTTCCATGTTTTATTTTATTGGTTAATAATTTCGTTGTAGTGTTCCTGCAACAGTTCCCCCCGGCTTACCATGTCTTGCAAAAGGGCCTTGACGGTGTTTTGCAGGTTTGCCGGAACCTGTGAGTATGTTTTTCTTCCTGCAAGGATTAAGTTTTTGTATATCTGTGCCATATTACTGTGTATTAATTAGTTCGTACAATTCTGCCTGTGCCTCCATGATAGCGAGTTCAGTTTCCGTAAAGCCGGCCTCCTGCTGTGGCTCACGTTCTGCAGCCCGGATGCGGTTGATTTCCGCCAGCTGTTCTTCTTTTGTTGCGAAAACGACTGTGTCAATGTTATACATTCCTCGAAGCATTCGTAAATCTTCGTAGGCTGTCATTACATAACCTTCTTCCGTGTTCCCTGCCGCTTCCCATAACGCCACGTTCGGGTTGTTGAAAATCGGGTATTCGGCCTTTAACTCTGCTTCTGTCAGATATTTTCCGTTTGGTAATGTTGCGCCCCCTCCGGGGTAAAATGATAGTTCCATATTCTTGTTGTTTTATTTGTATGATATTGTTTGCACTGTAGCTTGGTAATCTCCATCATAATATCCACCAAAGATGTACATGGTCGCTCCAAGCGTTGTTACTATTGCTGAATTGGCATCATATATAAGCTGAAATGGTGCGGTTTCTTTTACGCCTGTTGTGTCGTATATCTCAAATATTTTCGAAACACTACTGTTTATAAATACCGCCTTTCCCCCTATTGTGCCTGCTTTATCACTTGACCTCGTAAGAGTCTGTAAAGACGTTACCACACCTGATGTTGTTATGTAATTAGTCCATTCAGTATACTTGGCACACACAACCCCTTGTGCGAGTTTAGTTGCATACACAGCACCAGCTGAAGTCAGAGTAGTCGTATTGCGTGTTAATGTATTTGTATATATGTCAACGATATTACTATTGCCGCTAAAAATAAATGCGTGATTATTACAAGAGGCGGCGGTGATGGGATATCCCGCCGAAGTAAGTGCCGCTACCGTTGTCTTTGTTCCACTTTGATTATAAGCATCTACATACGTAGATGGCCCATAATAATCACCTCCTCCGGCAAACAGCACGTATCCACCTGCCTCTGCTGCCGCAAGATTATTACGAGAAACGCCTAACGCCGCTACCGTGGTGCGCACTCCGGATGAATTATACATATTAGCTGTGTTTGTAGTAAAATAAGATGCCCACCCTCCTGCAAAAAACGCCTTATCTCCATACCCATAACCTGCATGCCCATTGACAGCCTCTGCTAAACTATTAACTGTCGTACGCACTCCTGCAGATGAATACATCTCAACAAGCGATAATCTATCATATGATATATCATTACCACCGGCAACAAGTACCACGCCTCCATTGGGTATTGCTGCTGCAGCCATAGAATACCTTGCAATAGTCATGTTTGTAAGCGCTGCCTTGCTCCATACCGGTGGGGCTGCCCTATAAACAAGTATACCATAACGGTAGACATAGTTTCCTTTGCTTCCGTGCTTGAATATCTTTACTCCTTTATTTCCGTATCTGTAAGTCGGCATAGCATTATTCTCCTACAACCGCCAACGGAACAGCGTCTTTTTGTGCTTGCGTAAGAGCGTCCCATTGAGCTTGCGTAAAGTATTGTATTGTATTTGTTGCCAAAGCCCCCACCTCTGATGCGGTGTAGGAGGGCTTCGCCGAGGCTTTAGCCCAAGCATATACGTCTGACGCCGGCATGGATGAAGGAAAGTCTGTAATCTGGCTCTTTGTGTGCGTGTGGCTCGCTGCGGCATAGCTGTGTGTATGACTTGCGGCTGCTGCTCCTATGTTAGCCGGTGTTACATACTGCCATGTATTGTCATTGCGCAGGAATATAGCGTTGTTAGCTATCCCGGTGGTGGGAACGTGGTTTCCATGACTTGTTGCAGCCGCCCCAACATCGGCTGCGGTGAGCGAAATGTTTGCAGACAAAGCCTTACTGTTTACGGTGCGAGTTGTTGGTACAGCCCCCACATCGGCTGCGGAGTATGCAGGTCTGCCTTGATATGACCATTTAGCATATGCGGGAGTACCACCAAGCGTGCACTTGTATATGCCTCCCGTAGATATGTTAATATAGTAATCACCTGCCAGAGCGTTAGCGACTCCGGAAGACGAATATATAAACTCCCCTGCGGTTATCCCTGTTATGGCTGTCCCGAAGTGCATTACCGGGTCATCTGGAGCAGTGGACGATTCTTTTCGGAAGATTCTTCCGAGTGTGTCCTTGTATAGTTCTCCCTCCGTAACACTTGCAAAGCCTAAAAGGGTTGACAATTTTATACTATTAGCAGTATAAAATGCCGTAGGCACAGTACCATTTGCGCCCCAGAATGCCAGCTTCTCGTAGTTAAGAGTCGTCATATTACGAGTCAATACGCCTTGCACCATTTTCTCCTTCGTTATACGTAGTTCTTCCGGTGTGAAGGTGTACGAATAAGTAAAGCCGCTTGCGCCTACGGTTTGCATCGTCATCCTTTGTCCGACATAGTCATCATAAGTATCGGACACTATCTGTAATAGCGAATTTCCGGCAGACATTTCAATTACAGAATAAGGGTTAGAACCGATGGATTTTGTGCCTATGAACAATGCTGCCTCCTCTGTGTCTGGTAGTGTCTGTAACTGCCGTACCGTAAGGTAATTTACAAATGCACTGAATGCCAATAGCTTGTCAGCTAAAATCTGGTCTGTGTTGATGATATTCGAGTTCAGCAAGCCGTTGACGGTCAGGGCTGCCTTTGATGCCATGTCGGCAAAATCCGCATACCCGGCTTCCTGTGCGATAGCATTCTTGGCTGCGGTTACTTTGTTTGTCGCATCGGATGCGGCCGTTGTGGTTGCATCACCGGCTGCGGCAGACCTTATTGCTGCCTGTATTGCCACGTTTGCTTCTTCAACCCTCGTCTGGTATGTTGATAATGCGCTGTTGAAAGCGGTGTATTTAGTATCAACATCGGTCTTTTCTGCAGTCGTTGTCTTGCCGTCTGCAATAGCTGTTGTTATTGAACTGATTAGGTTCGTTGTAGCCGTATTGACAGCCGTTTTTGCGCTGTTCAGGTTTGTCTTTGGAGTTCCGGATAGGTAGCTGTTTGCGTATAGCTTTGTATAAGCTGCATCTACCTGTGTTTTTGTGGAGTTCACAAGGTTTATATATGCCTCGATAGTCTGTGCCTCGGATTGCGAGATTACTCCATCCTTGAATGTGCCGTCAACGTAAGTATTCAGACTGCTTACTGCAGTATTTGCATTATTGGCGGAAGTCTGTGCGTTTGACGCTGCAGTTGCAGCGCTGTTGGCGGAGGTCTGTGCGTTCGCTGCTGCGGTGGCGGCATTATTAGCTGCGGTCTGTGCGGTATTGGCAAGTGTCCGGGCTTTGGCTGCAATAGCATTCAATAAGTCAGTCCGGGCATCATAATAAGCCTTAAAAGTGCTTCGGAAGGTCGTGCCTGTGATGTCCGAGGTCGTTGTCAGATTTGAAAGCAAGGGCGTTATGTAGGTGTTCAGCGCATTGTAAGCCGTTCCGTAGGCCGTTTTTGATACGCCGAAGGTGTCAGCTTGTGAATCGTTTTTCGTTTTTTCTGATACGATTGCATCCCATTCCTTTTTCGTTTCCTGTTTCTCGGAAGCTGTTAATTTATTGTCGTTGGCAATATCGGACAGAAGGTTATTTGCTGTATTAGCAGAAGTCTGTGCGTTTGACGCTGCCGTACTTGCGCTGTTGGCTGTGGATTGGGCTGTGGCTGCTGCGGCATCTGCTGCATCAATTTCTGCTTGAACGTCTTCCGGAGCAGGTGTCCAGTCGGTGGGCTTGTTGCCGAGTTCGAGCTTGATTTCTTTTAATGAAATACTGCCCACGTTGTCCGGATGCCAGTTTGTCCCATATACAAACATTAAAGAATTAACATCCGTACTTGACGAAGCGATGAACGTGTAGATATATTTTGTATATTCTGTTGTTAGCGTTACGTTATTCGCAAACCTTGTTTTTGTGCTGCTATTAGCAGCGATTGATGCGTAGAACCGGTTTGTGCTATTGCTCGACTTTGCGTAAAATGAAACAGTAACCTGCCGCCCTATAACTTTGTATGGTATTGTAATTGGTTTATATAATAATGAGCCGGACGTTATCGGCAATGTCTGTTCGTAATCCCAGCCCGAGGTTAAGTTCCTTCCCCCGACCTGTATTGCAGCATCCAGTGCTGCGGCGGTGGCTTCTGCCGCTGCTTTGGCGGCGTTGGCTTTTGTCGTTGCATCGGCGATGGCCCGGGCTTCTTCCGCATCCACAACACCGTCCGCATAGGCTTTTGCGGCTACTTCTGCGGCTGCGGCTTCTGCCTCTGCAACTGCTTCGGCTGCCGTCTGGGCCGCTGCTGCCTGTGCTTCAGCATACGTTTTTGCTGCCGATTCTGCGGCTGACGCTTGTGCAAGTGCATAGCTTTTCGCCTCATTCATCTTTGCTGTTGCATCAGCAATAGCCCGGGCTTCTTCGGAGTCCACAATTCCGTCTGCGTATGCTTTTGCGGTAGTTTCGGCAAGGTTAGCCTTAGCAAGGGCGTAAGATTCTGCCGCTGTCTTTGCTGCATTAGCCTTTGCGGTTGCGTCAAGAGCTGCGGCTGCCTCGGCTGCTGTTTGTGCCTCGGTAGCCTTTGTTTCAGCGTAAGATTGTGCAGTAGCCAGTTTTGCGTTCACGTCTGCAATTCGGGCTTGTTCCTCGGCTGTTACAATGCCGTCAGCGTGTGCTTCGGCGGCTGTCTGTGCTGCGAGTGCTTCGGCTGCGGCAACTGCTTCTGCTGCTGCGATAGCTTCTGCCTTTTTCGTGTCAGCGTAATTTTTTGCAGTAATAAGGTTAGCGTTTGCGACTGTGTCATCCGTGTATTTGACGCCTTTTTCCCAGTCCGAGGCAACATAGCTGCCTGTAAGACGAGTAACCTTGCATTTGTACAATTCCTGATTATTCAGCCACAAATCCCCTATATCATAAGGCGTAACAGGAGTAGCCACAAATACACGTCTTTTGCTGTCTGCTGTGTCTTGTGCTGCGGCTGCATCGGCATCTGCTGCATCAATTTCTGCTTGAACGTCTTCCGGAGCAGGTGTCCAGTCGGTGGGCTTGTTGCCGAGTTCGAGCTTGATTTCTTTTAATGAAATACTGCCCACGTTGTCCGGATGCCAGTTTGTCCCATATACAAACATTAAAGAATTAACATCCGTACTTGACGAAGCGATGAACGTGTAGATATATTTTGTATATTCTGTTGTTAGCGTTACGTTATTCGCAAACCTTGTTTTTGTGCTGCTATTAGCAGCGATTGATGCGTAGAACCGGTTTGTGCTATTGCTCGACTTTGCGTAAAATGAAACAGTAACCTGCCGCCCTATAACTTTGTATGGTATTGTAATTGGTTTATATAATAATGAGCCGGACGTTATCGGCAATGTCTGTTCGTAATCCCAGCCCGAGGTTAAGTTCCTTCCCCCGACCTGTATTGCAGCATCCAGTGCTGCGGCGGTGGCTTCTGCCGCTGCTTTGGCGGCGTTGGCTTTTGTCGTTGCATCGGCGATGGCCCGGGCTTCTTCCGCATCCACAACACCGTCCGCATAGGCTTTTGCGGCTACTTCTGCGGCTGCGGCTTCTGCCTCTGCAACTGCTTCGGCTGCCGTCTGGGCCGCTGCTGCCTGTGCTTCAGCATACGTTTTTGCTGCCGATTCTGCGGCTGACGCTTGTGCAAGTGCATAGCTTTTCGCCTCATTCATCTTTGCTGTTGCATCAGCAATAGCCCGGGCTTCTTCGGAGTCCACAATTCCGTCTGCGTATGCTTTTGCGGTAGTTTCGGCAAGGTTAGCCTTAGCAAGGGCGTAAGATTCTGCCGCTGTCTTTGCTGCATTAGCCTTTGCGGTTGCGTCAAGAGCTGCGGCTGCCTCGGCTGCTGTTTGTGCCTCGGTAGCCTTTGTTTCAGCGTAAGATTGTGCAGTAGCCAGTTTTGCGTTCACGTCTGCAATTCGGGCTTGTTCCTCGGCTGTTACAATGCCGTCAGCGTGTGCTTCGGCGGCTGTCTGTGCTGCGAGTGCTTCGGCTGCGGCAACTGCTTCTGCTGCTGCGATAGCTTCTGCCTTTTTCGTGTCAGCGTAATTTTTTGCAGTAATAAGGTTAGCGTTTGCGACTGTGTCATCCGTGTATTTGACGCCTTTTTCCCAGTCCGAGGCAACATAGCTGCCTGTAAGACGAGTAACCTTGCATTTGTACAATTCCTGATTATTCAGCCACAAATCCCCTATATCATAAGGCGTAACAGGAGTAGCCACAAATACACGTCTTTTGCTGTCTGCTGTGTCTTGTGCTGCGGCTGCATCGGCGAGGGCTTTTGTTACGTCTGAATCGGTTATCCTCTGCCACGAATATACTCCCCCGGATAGTTGATAACGGTAGCAGAACCCAGTTTCGGTATCATAAAACAGGTCGCCCAAGTGCTGATTTTTCAATGCCGTTGTTGTCCATGCGTTTGCAGGGGCGTTGGAAGTTGTCGGAACATAGCCGAAGAAGTGCGTTGTTATGCTGCCGTCAATCTGATTCTGCAGGTCTGAAATATCTGCTGTAACGGTTGTTGCAAAATTACCTAACTGTGTGTCGGCATAGGCTTTTGCTGCGTTCTCTGCTGTCGTTGCTTTCTGTTCCGCATAGGTTTTTGCTTCGTTGAGCTTCGCTTGTGCTTCTGCTATCCGGGCTGCTTCTTCCGCTGTTACAATGCCGTCTGCGTAAGCCTCTGCATTGGTTTCAGCGAGGTTTGCTTTTGCGAGGGCGTAAGTTTGTGCTGCACTTTGAGCGGCTGCAGCCGTGCTATCTGCATACCCTTTTGCTGCGGTTACTTCTGTATCGGTATAGGTCTTTGCCGAGGCTATGGCTGCTAACCGGGCAGATTCCGCCTGTGCTTCCGAGTATGTGTTCGCTGCTGATTCTGCGGCTGCGGCTTGTGCGTTAGCGTGATTCTTTGCCTCTGTTAGTTTTGCTGCGGCTTCGGCGATTGCCCTTTGTTCCTCTATACTTACCACTCCGTCCGCATAGGCTTTTGCGGCTACTTCTGCGGCTGCGGCTTCTGCCTCTGCTACTGCTTCTGCGGCCGACTGTGCCGCTGCTGCCTGTGCTTCAGCATACGTTTTTGCTGCCGATTCTGCGGCTGACGCTTGTGCAAGTGCATAGCTTTTCGCCTCATTCATCTTTGCTGTTGCATCAGCAATGGCCCGAGCTTCCTCGGCGTCGATTTCGCCGTCTGCATACGCTTGTGCTGCGATTCTTGCAGCCTCTGCCTGTGCTACTGCGTAGGATTCAGATGCCATCAATGATTCTGAAGCCTTTTCTTCAGCAAAAGATCTTAATGCAGCTATATATGAAATCTGATTTTTTTCCTGCTTTTGATTGTTGATGCCTGTTTGCTGTATTTGCTTATACAGACTTACAGCAAGGCTTTCTCCAGGATCATCCGAAATCTCACATTCATACTCCCAATCATCCTGTTTGAGAAGATCCCGCTTAACTTTTATTATGAGGATTGCTTTGTCCACTCCCCAGCGAACATCAGAAATTGGGAGATACATCCCCACACGGGGACGTACTTCATGTTTACGGAGAAATTTTCCGTGTAGAGATACCTCATAAGCCACTTGAGGCTGAGAAATTTTGTCATACTCTGCGTTTCCTGCCTGGGCAAGTTCTTCCTGTGCTGCTTCTAAATAAGATGCCGGCATCGGGATCCCGACAATGTAGTACTCATCTCCCGTAGAGAATAAGTAAGGTGCAACTGAAGGCTTGACAAATCCGTTTGTATCTGTAAGCGGTTCAACGGTGATCTTGTGTGTTTCAGCATTGTACCTCTTAACTGTGAAATTATTACCTGCCAGTTGACCGGTCATAATATTTACTGTCCCGCCGGTCGGATCAAAAGTCAACGTATCATCAAAAAATGAACGTACGTCAGCTTCATCGATTGCCGTAATGGTCCCTAAGCGGGAAGGCATTATTTCCTCGTTCTGATAAATATCATTCCAGGCTCCGTATTTTGCGATTTTAGTAGCATCGGCAATAATACTTCCAGGATATAATGTAGGATCCAATTCTAGGTTATTTTTACCGTAATCAGCCGGCAAATTGCTAGAGGATCCCAAGACCGTGAGGATCGTTTTAATGTTTTTGGTGTTGAGGCTTTTTCTCCTTATTGAATACAATCCTTTACCCTTGCCATAAGACAAGGTTACCGGGAATACTGACTGCTCGGTACCAAAATTCAGAATGTAATCTGTATCCTCTTGAGCGTTTCTTTCCAGAGTATAGGAAACTCCAAACTTTTCACATATAGCTTTTAATCCTGCAAATGCATTGCTTTCAGAAAAATCAACATTTAAATGTTTTGTATCTGCCGGATAGGCCCCAAGTTTCACGGTATTTTCTTTAACCCTTAACCCGGTTTGAGGATCATAATGTCTGTAATTAATACAGTTGCAGATCATGTTTCCAAAAAACGGAAGGTCACCGGTTACTGATGTCAGTTTCCGGAATACAGATACTCCGTCCTCGTCCATATCAGTTAGAGGAGAAGCCTCAATTATCATCTTCTCTGGTCCGTAGAAATGAAGTATATAAGTGCTTATTCTCTCGTCTACATGTTCTGAGGCGTTCCATTCATGCAGGAAAAAATCAATTTCTTCAATCTGTATCTTGTCAAAATGCTTCCACCCAGGAACCTCTTCAACTGACACTTTCAAAGTCAATTCATTATACCCCTGCCAAGCATTAGAAACCTGAGCTTCCAGCACGGAAGAATACGGTGTTCTGGTGTGCAGATTGAGTTTTGAATTATCCTTATGTGTCAATATATATTTCATTGTCTAACAGTATATAATAAGGTCAATCCTGTAATAGTCGCTTCTTCTATCACCCCGGAAACGATGATGTAATGCAAGCTTTTTCCGTCTTCATAATTATGTGTGTAGGTCCCGGTAAACAGATCTTCACTAAGCATTTTATCTCCCCAGGATATCTGTAAGGCGTTATTCGATGCTATAGCAATCGAAGCAGACGAGCTGTTGCATATATAGACATTCTTGATCGGATCTGTTTCAACGAATTTCAATTGTACCTCAGCCATGTCATTGTAAACAAAATCCGATATTTCTTCACTTATAGTATCAAGATCATATGAAAGAACCTCCCCGGTTTCATCATCAGCAATAGTCAATCGTACCGGCCGGCCATGTGGGTACAACAAGGCCCGGAATTGTGAGGCTTTTTGTCTTGCCAACATGGAAATAGATTCAAAGAACAAAAACATACTGATCTCCCGATCCTGGAACCGGAGCACCAAACGGTTAGGCTGGGATCCGTGTTGACCTGGCCAAGTAGTACGATCCAAAGAACGGGCTTTCAATCCCTCCAGACCGGTAATCTCAGTTACTCTGGCACCGAAATAGTCTAAATCATATCCGTCAAAATTATATGTTCTCATAACTATACATTTAATCCTGTTCCATACAGGGAATTGTTGTTGCTCATTCGGCTTAGTGTTGTTTTTATATCCCCGGTATTATCTCGAATATCTCCTGTGTTATCCCGAATATCCCTTACCACCTCCAACATCTCTGCGTTTAATCGGGCCATCTCCGCCATGTCTTGCCCCAGGGTTCTTTGATCGTTCATCATCTGCGTTTGATTTATTCTCATACCAGTAGCAATACCGATAAGTTCATTGGCCTGAGGTTGGGTTATGGATTTTATGGCCGATGTAGCTGAAGAATCAACATCTTCAGTTCCCCAAACATCCTGTAAGGATTCAATAAATGATGAAAATTCTGATGTGGCACCCTCCAAATCTTCCATCAAACCGGTGAGGCTTTCTTTTGTGAAAGTCTTATCCTTGTTCTCGGAGTAATATCCATCCAAAACACTTTTGATTGCAGGAGACATGAGTTGAGCTTGGGCCCAGTCAAGGACCATCTGCTTAATGATTTCCTTGCTTACTGCCCGGAGGGCTTTTGCCTTTTCTATAGCGTTATCAAACGGAGTAGATAGAACATCTGCATATTTCGAGACAATAGAATCAACATCCTGCCCATAGAAATCATCAACCATTGATTCGATAATGGCGTTGATCTCTGCATACGCATCATTGATGGCATCGGTCAGATTAGCAATTGTTTCTTCATCCGGACCGGAAGTGAACCACCCTAGTGTTGTAATTAATTAAAAAGTAAACTATATTTTTAAGGGTTTACCGGTGTATGTCCACTCGAAAGGTTTAGCCCTTGTCTTGTTGTATGTATCGACATACTCCAGCAGCTGAGCCGATAATTG
>Ga0209604_1000059_pt1 | contig 96370 bp, 72 predicted proteins | sample AD_UKC097_MetaG_FD_184405 | JGI IMG/M metagenome (GOLD analysis project Ga0209604, IMG submission 184405) | Active sludge microbial communities of municipal wastewater-treating anaerobic digesters from USA - AD_UKC097_MetaG (SPAdes) (version 2) | ecosystem: Engineered > Bioreactor > Anaerobic >...
TTACCAGGGCGCTGGCCGAAACTAATTTCGTCAAGCGTCAGTTCACCAGTGATTACTTTGTGGAGAACGCCTCGTTCCTGAAGCTTGACAACGTAAGTGCGGGTTACAGGTTTGAAAATCTCTTTGGTGCGGTGGGTGCCCGCCTCAGTTTCACTGTGCAGAATGCACTGATCCTGACAAAGTACAGCGGCCTTGACCCCGAAGTCTCCGGTGGTATTGACAACAACTTCTACCCCAGGCCTCGCACATATATGTTTGGTATAGGGCTTACCTTCTAATAAAATAATGATAAGCAGATATGAATAAGAAGATTTTAATATTCGGAATTATACTTTCAGCGCTGATGATCTCATCGTGCGTGAAGGACCTGGATGTCACCCCGAAAGACCCGACAAAGATCCTTGCCGGTAACCTTGGCGACAATCCTGAATACATGAAAATGGCCCTTGGAAAGCTCTATGCCAGCTTCATAATCTCCGGGCAGGGTGCCAACGGGGGTGATGACATTGCCGCTTCTGACGGTAACTTCTTCACAACCATGAGGGCTCTCTGGAACCTCCAGGAGATAACCACTGACGAGGCCATTTGTGCATGGGGTGATGTTGGCATAGCCGACCTGAACACCCAGACATGGAGCCCCAGCAACCCGTTCCTTACAGCGCTCTATCAACGTCTGGCGCTCAGCATCACCTATGCCAATGACTTCATCAACAATGCACAGGAGTACGGTGGTGCAAATGCTGACAGGTATGTGGCTGAGGCAAGATTCCTCAGGGCTCTTGCATATTACTGGGCTATTGACCTCTTCGGGCAGTTCCCCTTCCTGACAGAAGCTGACGGTGTAGGTAAGTTCTTCCCGCAAATTGGTACGAGGGGTGACATATTCAATTATGTCGAGTCTGAACTGCTTGACATTGAGAACAAGCTTGGTGCACCAAAGTCTTCATATCCTCAGGCAGACCAGGCATCTGCATGGATGCTTCTCGCAAGGCTCTACCTGAATGCTGAGGTTTACACAGGCACCCCCAGGTGGGATGACTGCAAGGAGTACTGTGACAAGGTCATCGCCAGCAACGTCTACTCGCTGGCAACCAACTACAGGCAGAACTTCAGCGCTGACAACGACGGCCGCCACAACCCGGAGATGATCTTTGCATGGGAGCAGGACGGAATACACGTGCAGGGTTATGTAGGCACTACCTTTATCATTGAATCATCGAGTGATGCCACATATTTAAAGGCTGAAGATTATCACGGCCTTACCTCCAATACCAACTGGAACGGCAACCGTGCAAGGATTCAGTTCCTGGCAAAAATGGTTGATACACTCGAAGTTTATGATAACCAGCCGATTCCGGCCAGCGATCCGACACTTTCACTCAGCCCTGACAAGAGGGTCTTCCTGAAGATCAAAAAGTCAAGGAACATTCCAAGCCCGTCAGCCAGCGGCGACTATGGCATTGGGGTCTACAAATTCACTGCACGCAACGCAGATGGCACTTTACCTTCCAACTATAATGCAGCCTATGCATGCACCGATTTCCCGGTATTCCGCCTGGCAGATGCATACCTGATGAGAGCTGAAGCTCTTTACAGGATGGGTGGTGAGGCCAACATTGCCGCAGCTGTTGCTGACATCAACAAGGTCAGGGAACGCGCCTACGGTAACACCAGCGGTAATATCACCGTTGCTGATCTTGACCTCGACTTCATCATTGACGAGCGTGGACGCGAATTCTACTATGAGGCTCAGAGACGCACTGACCTGGTACGCTTCGGTAAATTCACCGGTGGCGATTATCTGTGGCAGTGGAAGGGTGGTGCATACACAGGCGCCAGCACTTCGGAGCACCTCAATCTGTTCCCGATCCCCGGTGATGAACTTTCATCAAACCCGAATTACAACGGAGTGAATAACCCGGGTTATTAATCCTTAATGCAAAGAAAAATGAAGAAGAATATCTTAATATATCTGACATTCATCGGATTGGCAGCATTCTTCACCTCCTGTGAAAAGGACGGTGAGAAAGTGATCATGCTTTCAGATCCGACAGCTCCGGTGCTCACCACGGTTCCTGACCTTACGTTTCAAAGAGCCAACGGAATGAATGTGCTTGAATTTGTCGGCACACCTGTTGACCCTGGCTTCCAGGCCTCTGCAACCTATTATCTTGAGGCATGTGCTTCAGGAACGTCTTTCGCTGACCCCGTAACCCTCTGGACAGGGAACCAGTGCAAGTCAATGAAGGCCACCGTAAGTGACCTGAATGGTATCCTTATCAAGAAGTTTCCCGCAGATGCATCCTCTGCTCTTGACCTGAGACTCAGGGCTGTACTGGTGGTTGACGCCGGTACCGGAGCTCCCGGAACAGGTACCAATACCTTCACTTACATCTCCGATTTGAAAAGCGCAACTGCAGCATTGTACGGTCTGCCGCGCCTTAACCTCATTGGTTCGGGTATGACCCAGAAGATCGAGTCAGCCCTCGGTGACGGCAAATACACCGGCCTTGTTAAGTTCGATATCACAAAGCCGTTTACCCTGAATGATCCGGATGCCGGAACCAATTATGGTGCCACAGGCACTACCCTGGCAGTAAACGGTGCAGCCATTGTTCCTACCGCTAACGGATGGCACATACTGACCGTAGATGTTAATGCCCTGACCTATGACATCTCGGAATACAGGATTGGCCTGGTAGGTTCAGCTACCCCGAACGGTTGGGATTCTCCGGACCAGGCAATGGAATATAATCCTGCAACCGGCACATGGTCAATTACAATAACTCTCGCGGATGGTGAGATCAAGTTCAGGTTTAATAATGCATGGGCATGGAACCTCGGTTACCGTCCGGGTGGCAAAGATCCCGCTGACCTGTTCCATAACGGTGATAACATTGCGGTCACTGCAGGTAATTACACCATCACCCTGACGATTACCCAGCCCAACGGTCCTGACGAAGCCGGTTCATGCATTATTGTGAAGAATAACTGATTCAGGGACATTATAATAAACAAGATTTATGAAAATGAAATCAATTTTGAAGATAATGATGCTCCCTGTAGCAGCGGTACTTATCCTTGCCGGTTGTACTCAGGAGACATCTGAAATAAGACTTGACCCCAAGCTTGGAACTACCAAGGTGTTCAATATCACTTCAAATTCAGCAACGGTAACAGGATTTGTCGTGGCTGAAGGTGAGGGATTCACCACGAGAGGCGTTTGCTATGACAAGCAGCCTGCTCCTACCACTTCAAAGTCGACGGCTCCGTTTGCCGGTCCTGCGATCAATGCTGCGTATAACGTGACACTGACAGACCTGGATTTTGCACAGACCTATTTTGCACGTGCATTTGCCACTGGTCCCGCCGGCACTGTCTATGGAGAGGAACTGACATTCACCACTCTGCCTGTCGTGGCAACCGTCACCACAGTTGATGCAACTGATGTTGAGGGTACAACCGCAGTCTCAGGCGGCAGCGTCACTGCTGACGGAGGGTCTGCTGTCACTGCCCGCGGTGTCTGCTTCGGAACGACAACCAAACCGACAATTGACGCCCCCAACGGCAAGACTGTTGATGGTGCAGGGCTGGGATCATTTGTAAGCAATCTTTCGGGTCTTAAGGGACTGACCAAGTACTATGCACGCGCTTATGCCACCAACAGCGCAGGCACAGCCTACGGAAACGAGATAACCTTCACCACGCTGGTGAGCGTTCGCGAATGGTACGTTCCGGGTGATTATGTGGCTGCCAGCTATCCGGGCTCAGGCCTGGCCGACTGGGCACCTGACAAGTCACCTATGGTCAAGAGCAATGAGGCTAATCCAAACAATGTTGAAGGGTATGTCTATATGGCTAACGCCAGTAACAATTTCAAGTTTGCCTCACAGCCCAACTGGGACGGACCGAATTACGGTGCAAGCGGAACGGCAGGAGTACTTAGCTCGGATCCGAACGCAGGAAACAACAACCTGCCTCAGGGATTCTACAAGTTGAATGTCAATGCCGGTGTTGACCCGATGACCTACACGGCAGTTGCAATGACCTGGGGTGTGATAGGTGATATCAACGGATGGAGCGCCCAGGTGCCACTGACCTATGATCCGGCATTACACGTCTGGAAAGGTGCCATGCATATGCCTGTAGGAGGATGGAAGTTCAGGGCCAATGACAACTGGGATTACAACTATGGAAAAGGCACCGGCAGCAATGACCTGGTAGCAGGTAGCCAAGACAACCTCAGCATTACAGTTGCTGATGACTATGCCATAACCCTTGATCTCAGCCAGCCGCTGGCTTACACATACCGTGCTGACAGGTGGGGTATAGTAGGAAGTGCTACAGGTAGCTGGGACGTAGATCAGAACATGTCATGGGATGCCGTAAATAAAGTTTTCATTGCCACTATTGACCTTACTGCAGGTGAAATTAAGTTCAGGGCAAATGATGACTGGGGCTATAACTTCGGTGGAAGTCTCACTGATCTCAGCTCTGACAATGCACCTAATATCCCGATTGCCGAAGCTGGTAACTATAAAATTACTCTTGACCCGTGGGCAAGAGTGGCAACAGTGACCAAGAACTAAGCGGAATAGTTCCCCATGTTACGGCCGCGGCCGTAGCGTTCATTGAAATCAAAAACCTCTTCTGTGACAGGAAGAGGTTTTTGATTATATTTAGCAAGATTCACACTTTCAATCAGAAACAATGAAAATCAAGATTCCTGTACTGGTACTGATTTTTGCAGGGTGGAGCCTGGCCGTGTCATCACAGGTGATTACCACAGATCCGGTCTTCGCCCTTGCCTCAGCGCCGGTGGTGATTACGTTCCACGCTGACAGGGGTGACATGGGAATGAAGGATTACACCGGAGACGATGTATACGCTCATACAGGCGTTATCACCAACCTGAGCTCAGGCCAGTCTGACTGGAAGTATGTTGTCTCAGGAACCTGGAGCACCACGGTGCCGCCGCCTGACAAAGTAAAGCTGACGCGTGTTGACGCCAACACATATACACTTACCATTTCGCCTTCAATAAGGGCATTTTACGGCGTCCCGGAATCGGAGACGATTCAGAAAATGGCTTTTGTGTTCCGCAACGGCAACGCCTCGCATACCGGCCGTGACAACAATGGTGCGGATATTTTCTACAACGTCACGGTGGAAGGCAGTTATGAAATCCTGCTTTCACAACCTGCCCTTTATACTTCCCTGGTGAATACAGGAGATGTGGTGCCTGTTTCATTTTCTGCTTCTGTATGTGATTCGCTTATTCTCTACCAGAACGGAGTACAGCTTAAGAAAGTGACCGAGACAACCCTGAGTCATACTGTTACCGCCGGCGGATCAGGAAGCTACAAACTGCTCGTAAAGGCATGGCACAACAATGTCATGAAAGCTGATTCCGCCTACTATTTCATACGTACTCCAACTGTGGTGGCACCTGTTCCGGCAGGGCTGAAACCAGGAGTGAACATCACGGGAGACAACTCGGCGGCATTCCTTCTTTATGCCCCCTACAAGAGCAGCGTCTTTGTCATTGGCGACATCAACGACTGGATTCACAGCAGCGAGGGTTTCATGAAGAGAAGTCCTGACGGCAACTGGTACTGGCTTGAGGTGACAGGACTTGATCCTGACGAGGAGTACGGATTCCAGTACCTTGTTGATGAGACGCTCCGGATTCCTGATCCTTATACCACAAAGGTGCTTGACCCATGGAATGATAAGTTCATTGACGAATCTGTTTACCCTGGCCTCAAACCCTACCCGGAGGGATTGACAAATGAACTTGTGTCAGTCTTCCGGACACGCCCTCCGGAATACCCCTGGAAAAACAACGACTTTACAGTTCCTGCAAGGGATACCCTGGTAATTTATGAGATGCTGGTGCGTGATTTTGTGGCGACACACACATTCAAGACTGTGCGTGACACGCTTGATTACCTGAAGCGCCTGGGAGTTAACGCCATCGAGCTGATGCCTGTGAATGAGTTCGAGGGCAACAGCAGCTGGGGATACAACCCTTCAATGTATTTCGCAGTGGATAAGTATTACGGTACCCCTGATGACCTGAAAGAGCTGATTGATGAATGTCATGGAAGAGGAATAGCTGTAATTATGGACATTGTCCTCAACCATTCATACAATTCCAATCCGCTCGTAAGGCTCTACTGGAACAGCACGAACAATCAACCTGCAGCGAACAATCCGTGGTTTAATGTCACGACACCCCATTACTACAGTTTCGGAGGTTCCGATTTTAACCATGAGAGCAATGCTACAAAAGCACTCGTTGACAGTGTATGTCATTACTGGATTGACGAGTTCAGGTTTGACGGTTTCAGGTTCGACTTTACCAAAGGGTTTACCAATAAGACCAGTAACAGCGATTATTCGGTATCGGCGTATGACCCCTCACGGATAGCCATTCTTAAACGGATGGGTGACAGGATCAGGGCTTACAAGCCTGATGCCCTGCTGATACTGGAACACTTTGCCGACAACGCCGAGGAAAAGGAACTGGCAGCATATGATTTTTTCCTTTGGGGCAATGGAAAGTGGAGATACGAAGACGCCTCAACCGGCAACTCTTCAGACATCTCTGATGCATCCTGGAAACTTCTCGGTTTTGACAGGCCGGGGGTGATTGATTACATGGAGAGCCATGACCAGGAGAGGATTATGTACCTCAATCTTACCCAGGGGAAAGCTGAAGGAGGATATAATATCAGGGATTTCAACACTGCCATTAAAAGGGTAAAGCTTACAGCCACGTTCTTCCTGACAATACCAGGCCCGAAGATGCTCTGGCAGTTCCAGGAACTGGGGTATGACGTCATCCTCGGTGATGGCTACCAGAGACTTGAGGAGAAGCCTGTAAGATGGGATTATTATACTGTTGCCGTCAGGAAGAATCTGTTCGACAACTTCGCCGGTCTGATAGAACTTAGAAAGAAGTATCCTGCCTTCTCCTCGGACAACTTCACTCTCTACCAGAGCGGGATGACGAAGAGGCTGAACATTGTTCATTCTGACATGGATGTGGTGGTTCTGGGCAACTTTGACTTTTTCCCCCGGACGATTGATCCTAATTTCACCCGCACCGGCAATTGGTATGAGTTCTTCCGCGGCACCCAGGTTGAGGTGAACGCTTCTAACCAGAATACACCCATCTCCCTCGTGCAGGGAGAATACCGGATCTATACTTCAAAACAGGTTACCAGGCCGTCGTTCCTGCTTGGTATGGAGGATCCGCTTGCCGACGACGGTGAAGGCCTGATGTTTGATGTCTACCCGAATCCCTTCCGTGAGAGGGCAGTGATTAAATTCGCCGGTGACGACCAGTATCAGCCGCACACGGTTGAGGTGATCTCCGCCACCGGAGCTGTGGTTCAGATAATGAACACGCCCGCGGGCATAGATGATGTTATCCTGGATGGTTCTGCACTTGACGCGGGAGTATATTACCTGAAGGTGACAGCAGGAAGGGTGTCTGCCGTAAAAAGGGTGGTAAGGTACTAGGTCTGAAGGTCTGAAGGTCTGAAGGTCTGAAGGTCAGGAAAATTCTATCGACCTTCAGACCTTCAGACATCAGACATAAAAAACCCGGACTTTGGATCCGGGTTTTTTTGTCTGGGGGAAGCCTGTCTGTTTACTTTACCAGTACCATATATCCCCACGGCTCCAGCTGCATCTTCCTGCCCTGGGCGATCTCCACGCTGCCATCGGTGAAAAGATCCCTGTAGGTTCCTGCGGTGGCTCCGTCCTTCAGCGCCACAGTCACCGGCTTACTGCTGATGTTGAGGATAGTCAGAACCTCATTCTCACCCTTTACCCTCTTGTATGCGACCACATTCTTCTGGCTTGTCTTCAGCACATCGTATGATCCGCCTTCAATGCCATGACGAAGTGCCGGATGTGAAGTGCGCAGGTGAACCAGCTTCGTGTAGAAGGGAGTAAGTTCGGTCTCCTTCCACTCGATCGGGTCGCGCTTGAAGAACTCCAGTCTCTTGTCAAGGTCAGCCTCCTGGCCGTTGTAGAGAAGAGGTACGCCGGGAACGGTAAAGAGATAGCAGGCGAATGCCTTCTGTGCTTCACCCATCTTCTCGTCGATTGTGCCGTTCCACGAGTTTTCGTCATGGTTGGTCATGAAGCGCAGCCTGTATGACTCGGGAGCATAACGCTTCAGCTCATACTGAATAATGCTGTCGAGGGCAGACGGTCTGCGCTGGCCTCCTGCCACGGCGTTCATCAGGTGATGATGCGCCCAGCCGTAGTTCATGTCAAAGGCACGCTCGAGCAGGTATGAATGCTCCTCATCCTCTGCTAGCATCAGCACCGGCCTGACCGAATTGAGCTCGGTAGTGGCCCTGAACCAGAACTCCTCAGGTACCAGTCCCGGGAAGTCACAACGGTAGCCGTCAATGCCAACCTCTTCGACCCAGTACCTCATGGCACCAACCATGTAATCCCAAAGCGGCTCTGCAGTGTAGTCGAACTGGATCACATCGGTCCAGTCAAACGGCGAGATAAATTTCCCTAAAGAATCCTTTTCATACCACTCCGGGAATTCGGTGGCAAGAGGATTATCCCATGCCGAGTGATTTCCTACCCAGTCGAGAATCACGTGGAAGCCCATGGCATGGGCAGTGTCAACAAGCGCTTTAAAGTCGTCTATAGTCCCGAACTCGGGATTGATCCCTTTATAATCACTGATGGAATAGTAACTGCCGAGTTCTCCCTTCCTGTTTAATTCGCCGATGGGATAGATGGGCATGAACCACAGAACGTTCACTCCCAGTTCCTTCAGCTGAGGAAGTCTCTCCTGCACTCCGGCAAAGGTCCCCTCATCGGAGAACTGCCGGGTATTAATCTCATAGAGAACCATGTTACGGGTCCAGTCGGCATGGACGACAGTGGTCTTCAGAGGCTCAATCACCGCGGCCGGTTTCGGCCGGCAGGCTACCATCAGTGTTGCTGCACCGATGAACAGAATTAAAATCTTGAAAATGTGCTCTTTCATTGTGATAAGGTTATTTTAGTTCAATAATCATTGCTGTCTGCGGGGCTATGGTAAACGATTTCAGATCGTCGATCTTCCGACCTGAGATGATATCAGTTCCGGAGGTGAATCCTTCCAGTGACCCGGCATATTTCTCACCGCTGATGGCACGGTTCTCCTTGCTGTTGGCGTTGATTATCACCATTACGCTTTCGCTGCAGTCATATCTGAAATAGACATAGACGCCGTCTGAAGGGATATAGTGTTTCAGTTTGCCGGTATGTATCACCTCCTTATTCTTCCTCCAGTTCAGGATAAGCGTTGTAAAATCAAGTGCTTCCTTCTCCTGTTCAGTAAGGCCGGTGCCTGTGAATACATTTCTGGCATCGCCGGGCCATCCGCCCGGGAAGTCATCTCTCAGCCGCCCGTCACCAAGGCTCTTGTCGCCTTCCATGACTATCTCCGTGCCGTAATAGAGCTGTGGTATGCCCCTTGTGGTCATGATGAAGCTCAGCCCCAGCTTGTACGCTTCGAGGCTTTTGCCGGTCTGGGTGTAGAACCTCGTCATGTCATGGTTGTCAAGGAATATGACGTTCCTGAGCGGTTCGGGGTAGAGGTAGTCCTGCGACAGGGCATTATAGATCTTCGAGAGTCCGTCGGTGGGATTGGTCTTGCCTTCGAAGGCCCTGTGAGTTGCAAAGCAGACGGGGAAATCGGTCACCGATGGCAGATTTGACCTGTACCCGTCGCTGTTTTTCTTGTTATATGCCCAGTAAGAGATCTGAGCCGGGTCATCATACCACACTTCGCCTACAATGAAGAAACCGGGGAACTCATCGGTAACCCGCTTTGCCCATCTTGACATCATGTCAGGCTGGGGGTAAGGGTAGGTATCCATTCTGATGCCGTCGAGATCGCTGAAGGCAATCCACCACAGGCTGGTCTGGATAAGATAGGTCTCTACAAGGGGATTGCTCTGGTTGAGGTCAGGCATGGTCACGTCAAACCATCCTTTTTCCATCAGCATCCTGTCGCTCTCCGCGGCGTACGGGTCCATGTAGGTGGAAGCCCTGTAATTGGTGCGGGTGAACTCATCGAACTGATGTATCCAGTCCTTTGACGGAAGGTCCTTCATCCACCAGTGGAAAGATCCTGTATGATTGAATATCATATCCATTACCACTTTCATTCCTCTTTTGTGCGCTTCGGTCACCAGGTTTTTGAACTCGTCATTGGATCCGTAGCGCGGATCAGATTTGTAGAAATCAGTTGTTGAATAGCCATGGTAGGAGGAGTGCTGCTGGTTATTTTCAAGGAACGGGTTCAGCCATATTCCTGTAACCCCCAGCATATGGAGGTAATCGAGGTGATCCTCTATTCCCTTCAGGTCGCCTCCGTGCCTGCCTCCCGGCTTGCTGCGGTCAGCCTGTTCCGTCATACCCGCAACGTTGTCATTGGAGGTGTCGCCGTTGGCGAAACGATCTGGCATCAGCAGGTAGATCACGTCTGAGGAGTTGAATCCTCTTGCCGGTCCGTCCGGCCTGGCCAGGAGGGGATAGCTGTGTGTAAGCTTCTGCCTGCCGTGGGTGAATGTCAGGGTCACGATTCCCGGAACGGCCTCATCTGAGATATTCAGGTTGACAAAGAGGTAGTTCGGGTTTTCAGTCCGGACCAGAGTACTGACGTCAACTCCCGGATAATCAGTTTTCACGTCGTATGATCCGATCTCCCTGCCGTAGACCATCAGCTGAAGGGCATCATTCTTCATCCCCGTGAACCATGATGGCGGGTCAACGCGTTCGATAACCTGTCCCTTCGCCGGCAGAAGTACCGGAATCATGAATAAAACAAGCGCCTGAAATATTCTTTTCATCATTTTTCAAATCTCCTTTCTTCCCCGGTTTTCAGCGTGACCTGCTCTCCGTAAACGGCAAGAGGTATCTCAGCCTGTGAGAGGTTGACCACTATCACCTTTGTGCCGTTGACCTCAACCCTGAATGGATTGTTCCGGTATCTGATTATAAATGAGTATGATTCCCACGCTGCTGGAATGACCGGATTAAGACAGACACGCTCATTGCGTATCCGCATCCCGCCGAATCCCTCCACTATGGCGAGCCATGTCCCGGCCATGCTGGTTATGTGGAGTCCGTCCTTCACCTCACGGTTGTAGTCATCAAGGTCGAGCCTGGCGGTGCGGAGGTACAGGGTATAGGCACTCTCCGTGTCATGCAGCCTGGCTGCCAGCACGGAGTGGATGCTTGCCGAGAGTGATGATTCATGCACGCAGCGCGGCTCATAGAAGTCGAAATTGCGCCTGATGGTATCCTCGTCGAAATCATCCTCGAAGAAATAGATCCCCTGGAGCACATCGGCCTGTTTGATGAAGACCGACCGGAGAATTCGGTCCCATGACCAGTGCTGGTTCAGAGGCCGTTCAGCGGGGTCAAGGTCTTTGACCGTCTGCTGCAACTTGTCCATGAATCCGTCCTGCTGCAAAAAGATTCCAAGATCATGGTGCGCAGGCAGGTACATGTTATCAATTATCTCCTTCCAGTGATTCAGTTCTGCCTGTGTATCAAGATGTGTGCGGGTGACAACGGCGTTATACTTCACCTTGCTGGCTGACCGGAGCCAGTCGAGGATGTCAGAGGTGTATTTCAGTGTCCAGCGTGCCAGCGTGTTTGTATACCAGTTATTGCTGACGTTGTTCTCATACTCATTTGGACCGGTAACGCCAAGGATGACATACCTGTTTTTTTCCTGTGACCAGTTGCTCCTCTGCGCCCAGAAGCGCGAAAGGGCTATCAGCACCTCGAGGCCGTATTCCGAAAGATAATCCTGGTCGCCTGTGTGCCTCACATAGTTGAAGATAGCATAGGCGATGGCGCCGTTGCGGTGTATCTCCTCGAAGGTTATCTCCCATTCATTGTGGCACTCCTCGCCGTTCATCGTGACCATCGGGTACAGGGCTGCCCCGCCCGTGAATCCCAGTTTCTTCGCGTTCTCAATGGCTTTGCCCAGGTGTTTATACCTGTAAAGCAGCAGGTTGCGTGCCACGTGTGTGTCTGACGTGCTCAGGTAGAAGGGAAAGACGAAAGCCTCTGTGTCCCAGTAGGTGCTTCCACCGTACTTTTCGCCGGTGAATCCCTTGGGCCCGATGTTCAGCCTGGGATCCTCACCGGTATATGTCTGGTTCAGCTGGAAGATGTTGAACCGTATTCCCTGCTGTGCTGCTATATCACCACGGATGACGATATCACCATGTTCCCACTTCTGGGCCCATGCATTACGGTGGGCCTCAAGTAATGCGTCAAAGCCCTTTGCGGCGGCCTTGCCGGCCGTAGCCATTGCCTTCGCCGCGATCCCGTCCACGGGATGGTTGAAAGAGGAAAGTACCGCGGCATATGTGGTCACCGTGAAGGTGTCTCCGTCAGCACAGGCGGATGTGAATGCACAGTGAGCGGTTTTGTCGGTTGTGGTAATAACCGGTTCGCCCTTTACCGGCTTACCGTTCATGGTGAATATATTTTCCATCGCAGTGGCAACCACGAAAGCTGTTTTTCGCGTCTGCGCAACAACAACTGAGCGTCTGCCATCACGTGAAGCCGATTCGTTCTCCCAGAACTTCTCGTCGTAATTGGCATCCTCATTATATACATCGGCGTTCAGCCAGGGAATAAGTTCCAACTTACCGCCACCCCTTTTGATCCGCACGCTGTAACTGATTGCGGCCAGTTCGGGCTCATCCATCGAGAGGAAACGCCTGGCGGTCACCTCTGCCTCCCTGCCCGAGGGCATCACCGCTGTGAACATTCGCGTCAGCACCCCTTCCTTCATGTCAAGCTCCCTGCGGAAACTCTTCACTTTGCACTTTACAAGGTCAAGCTCCTCATCATCAATGCGTACTATTATGTTTGTCCATGAAGGCGCGTTGGGAACCTTGGCAAAGTATTCCGGGTAACCGACTTTCCACCATCCGACAACGGTCTTGTCAGGATAATAAACACCGGCCACGTAGTTGCCCCGGAGTGAGTCGCCGGTATATGTTTCTTCAAAGTTTGCCCTCTGTCCCATCATTCCGTTACCCAGGGCAAATATGCTCTCCGAATCGCGGCCTCTCACGGGATCAAACCGTGTCTCGATGATTTTCCACTCATCGGGCTGAAAACGTGAATCAGTCATTTTGAATTATAAGTTTCTCAATTGTTTCAAACTAATTTTATTAAGACCGGGAATGACGAGATCAGCCCTGCCAAGCAGCTCGGGGCTGCCTACTCCCACACACTTCATTCCGCCGGCGATTGCCGCCTCTATACCTGCCTGCGCATCCTCGAAAACAATGCACTTCGAGGGCGACAGCTTCATTTCCTGTGCGCCCCTGAGGAATACCTCGGGGTCAGGCTTGGCCTTCGATATCTTGTTTCCGTCAATGATCACATCAAACATATCACGAAGGTTAATGCCGTCAAGGATTGTTCCGGCGTTTTTGCTGGCCGAGCCGATGGCTGTCAGGATGCCCTCTTTCCTGAGCGTTTTGAGGAGCTTCACGCTGCCCGGGAGGATCTCATCCGGTTTCATGCCGGAGATGAACTCAACATACCAGCCGTTCTTCCTTGCCGCCAGCTCCTCCTTTTCCTGTATGGTGGCATGGATGTTTCCCTTGCTGAGAAGGATCTCCAGTGAAGCCATCCGGCTGACTCCCTTGAGAGCCTCATTATCTTCGAGGGTGAATATAAAACCGAGCTCCTTTGCCAGGCGTCTCCAGGCCATGAAGTGATATTTGGCAGTGTCGACGATAACGCCGTCGAGATCAAAAATGCACCCTTTCAGATCCATCATCACCTCCTGTCGTCAACGTCTTTGACAAAATTAACCGCAAGAGCCGCAATTATCATTGAGATCCCTCCGGTCACCAGGGCCAGCATCGTGTTGCCTGAGAAAAGGTGCTTGACCATGCTTCCGAGGATGCTGGCTGCAAGTATCTGCGGGATAACGATGAAGAAGTTGAAGATGCCCATATAGATGCCCATCTTGTTGTGAGGCAGTGATCCCGTCAGTATGGCGTAAGGCATTGACAGGATACTTGCCCATGCCAGTCCGATGCCAAGCATCGGGAGGATCAGCATGCCGGGTGAATTGATCAGGCTGATTGACATCAGGCTCACCCCGCCCACCAGGAGGCAGATGGCATGAGTGACCCTGCGTGATGTGTATTTTGCCAGGACCGGGAGCAGGAAGGCAACCAGTGCTGCAAATCCGTTGTAAACCCCGAAGAGCACTCCCACCCAGTTGGCGCCTTCGTTATAGGCAAGGGAGGCGGTGTCACTCGTGCCGTATATTTTTGAGGTGACAGCCGATGTTGTGTAAATCCACAGGGAGAAGAGGGCAAACCATGTAAAGAACTGCACCACGGCAAGCTGCCCCATGGTGGCGGGCATATGCTTGAGGTCGGTGAGGATGCTGTTCAGCCCGTTGCTGCCCTTGCCGCCGGCCTTCAGGAATCCTGCAATTATCTGGAGCAATCCGAAGAGGGAGATACCTCCGGTAACAACGTAAAGTTCCTTCTCGAGGTTAACCTGCGAGAGGATGATGGTAAGCACCAGGCCTACGGAGAACCATATGATGCCGGGACGGTAAAAATTGATGTCCCTGACTGTTTCTGTCTGCCCTGACACGGTTTTCTCTGCGAGAGGCTCTCCCCTGGCTGTCTTTTCGCCTTTTTCAAACTCCTCGAGTTCGGCAGGTGAGTATTCTTTTGTACGGATTATGGTCCAGAGTACTGCAAGGAGCAACACTGCAGAACCGATGTAGAATGAAAGTTTCAGGTTGAATGGTATCAGCTTGCCCTCGGCGGGAACCTCAGGTACATTGAACCAGTTGGCCAGTATCCAGGGCAGGAAGCTGCCTATTACGGCGCCAACGCCGATGAAGAAGCTCTGCATTGCGAACCCTGATGTTCGCTGTTCCGATGAGAGCATGTCACCTACGAATGCCCGGAACGGTTCCATGGAAATATTTATAGAGGCGTCCATGATCCACAGCATCACAGTGGCAAAAATCCAGGTGGGTGAGTTGGTGATGATGGCCAGTGCGAGAGAGGCAAGAATGGCACCGGTAAGGAAATAAGGACGACGGCGCCCGAGACGGTTCCAGGTACGGTCACTCATGTGACCCACAATTGGCTGTACCAGCAGTCCCGTTACGGGAGCCGCTATCCAGAGTATTGGTATATTGTCAATCTCCGCGCCCAGAGTCTGAAAAATACGACTGACGTTGCCGTTCTGAAGGGCGAAACCAAACTGGATACCCAGGAATCCGAAGCTCATGTTCCAAATCTGCCAGCCTGACAACCGTGGCTTGCGTCTGTAGATCACATTCATAATAGTTTTGCTGTTAGTTTATTACCCTGTTCCGATAACCTATTCAAAATTAGTCGAAAATCCGGTTCGGCAATAGCTTCATCGTGCTTCTAAACGCTGATTTTTCGGGCATTTGCGTTGGTTCAGTTATTTCAAACGTTTTCGGCCTGAGGCATAATTTTTACAGAGTCTGCTTATTTAGACGCGTTATAAATAATATATTTCACTGTTGCCTTCCCGAACCGCCAGTTGGCGGATACGGGATTGATCCGCCTCCTGTGTCAGCGTCTCAACTTGCTCTTGCTATTTGCCTCCTGCGTTCCTATCTTTGATAGAGTAAAGCCCTTAAAAACAAAACAGCCATGGGAGATTTCAACTATGAAAAGCCATTCCAGCACAGCAGGGATGTGACAAAGTATCGCCGCATATCTGTTGATCATGTCAGGATGACCGAATGCTGCGGCAGGAAGATACTGCAGGTTCAGTCCGAAGCTCTCAGGACACTGGCACGGCAGGCATTTGTCGATGTAAATTTTTACCTCCGTACGATGCACCTTGAAAAGCTCGCGATGATTCTTCGTGATCCGGAGGCCACGGACAATGATCGCTTTGTTGCGTGGGTGATGCTTCGGAACTCGGTCATCTCGTCGGAAGGTAAGCTTCCGTGGTGCCAGGACACAGGTACAGCCATTGTGATGGCCTGGAAGGGAGAGGATGTGTATACGGGAATAGATGATGCACTCCATCTCAGCCGTGGCATATGGGAGACCTACAATGAAAAGAATCTGCGCTATTCACAGATAGTTCCCTCTTCGATGTTCGCCGAGAAGAATACCGGAAGCAATCTCCCGGCACAGATTGACATCGCCTCGTGTCCGGGAGATGAGTATCGTTTCCTGTTCATCGCCAAAGGCGGTGGTTCTGCCAACAAGACCTTTTTATACCAGCAGTCGAAGTCGCTGCTGAACGAAGCTTCGCTCAGCAGGTTCATCCGGGAGAAGATTGAGGATCTGGGCACCGCGGCCTGTCCGCCTTATCATCTTGCCATTGTCATCGGCGGCACCTCGGCCGAGATGACTCTCAAGACCGTGAAGCTGGCCTCTGCCGGTTACCTTGATGACCTGCCAACCTCGGGCAATTCTGCCGGCCGCGCATTCCGTGATTTGGAATGGGAGGAGAGGGTTGAGAAGATATGTCAGGAGTATGGTGTGGGTGCACAGTTTGGCGGAAAGTATTTTGTGCATGATGTCAGGGTAATCCGTCTGCCGCGTCATGCCGCATCATGCCCGGTTGGCATAGGAGTCAGTTGCAGCGCCGATCGCAATATCAAGGGGAAAATCACTGCCGAAGGCATCTTCATTGAGCAGCTCGAGACAGAACCCGGGAAATTCCTTCCGGAGAAGGCTCCGGAGCTTGATAAACCGGTGGTGATTAACCTTGAGCGCCCAATGAAGGAGATACTTGCCGAGCTGAGCAAATACCCGGTAAAGACGCGCCTTAGTCTCACCGGTACCCTGATTGTTGCACGCGACATGGCTCATGCGCGTATCAAACAGATGATCGATGAGGGCAAGCCGATGCCCGACTACTTCCAAAACCACCCGGTATACTATGCCGGGCCGGCAAAGACGCCGGAGGGGATGGCCTCAGGCTCATTCGGACCCACGACGGCCGGCCGGATGGATCCGTATGTTGAACTCTTCCAGAGTCTCGGCGGATCAATGATCATGCTTGCCAAGGGGAACCGGTCGAAACAGGTGACCGATGCTTGCAAAAAGTACGGCGGCTTTTACCTTGGTTCTGTCGGAGGTCCGGCCGCAATTCTGGCTGCTGAAAACATAGTATCTGTTGAGGTGGTTGACTTCGAGGAGCTTGGCATGGAGGCTGTCCGGAAGATAGTAGTCAAAAATATGCCTGCTTTCATCCTGACGGATGATAAGGGGAATGATTTTTATTCGGGAATAAAACAATGAGGAATTGCGAATTGCGATTTGCGATTTGGGATTTGGGGTTGCGAATTGCGAGTTGGGAATTGCGACCTGCGATATTGATCTCAACGTTTCCCGGGTAAGTATATAAATAATACAAAAAAGCGCAAACAGGTTAAAAAACATTACTAAAACGCCCCGCAAACAACAAAAAACAATTACATTTGCTCCCTTTAACTCATATTTCATTAAATTATGTGTGGTGTTGTTGGTGTTTTTGACCTGAAAATCAGGGCGGGGGAGCTTCGGCAGCAGGTTCTGGGGATGTCCGGTAAACTGAGGCATCGCGGCCCGGACTGGTCAGGTATCTATTGTGGAGAAAAGGCAATAATTGCCCATGAGCGACTTTCAATAGTTGATGTGCAGTCGGGCCGCCAGCCCCTGTACAGCCGGAACCGCAAGCTTATACTCGGAGTAAACGGTGAAATCTATAATCACCGGGAGATCCGGGAGCGATACAGGGACAGTTATGATTTTACAACGAAGTCAGACTGCGAGGTGATTCTCGCACTCTACGCTGACAGGGGCTGTGATTTCCTGGATGAACTTAACGGAATCTTCGCATTTGTGCTATATGACGAGGAGAATGACTGTTACCTGGCAGCCCGTGACCATATTGGCATCATCCCGTTCTATATGGGATGGGACATGTACGGCAACCTGTATTTCGCTTCTGAGTTAAAGGCGCTGGAGGGCGTCTGCAAGAAGATAGAGACTTTCCCGCCGGGCCATTACCTGTACAGCAGGGATGGCGTCATGAAAAAATGGTATAATCGTGACTGGACCTCCTATGATAAAGTGGAAGAGAACAGCACTGACATCGTCGCCCTTCGCGAGGCGCTTGAAAAAGCTGTTCACCGCCAGCTGATGTCGGATGTACCGTATGGTGTGCTGCTGTCGGGCGGGCTTGACAGTTCAGTTATATCCGCTATCGCGAAGAAGTATGCCGCCCGGCGCATTGAAACAGATGACCAGGCTGATGCATGGTGGCCGCAATTACACTCCTTCGCCATCGGTCTGGAGGGATCGCCGGACCTGGCAGCGGCACGAAAAGTGGCTGACCATATCGGTACGGTTCACCATGAGATACATATAACGGTCCAGGAGGGCCTGGATGCGGTCCGCGACGTCATATATTACCTTGAGACATATGACGTAACAACCGTCAGGGCCTCAACTCCCATGTACCTCATGGCCAGGGTGATAAAATCCATGGGAGTAAAGATGGTTCTCTCCGGGGAAGGGGCCGATGAGGTCTTCGGCGGGTACCTTTATTTTCACCGGGCGCCGGGCCCGCGCGAGTTCCATGAGGAGACAGTGCGCAAGCTCTCCAGGCTCCATCTCTATGACTGCCTTCGTGCAAACAAGTCGCTTGCTGCCTGGGGAGTGGAGGGGAGAGTGCCATTCCTCGACAAGGAGTTTCTTGACGTGGCTATGAGGCTTAATCCGGCCGACAAGATGGCAGGTAACGGCAGGATGGAAAAATGGATTCTGAGAAAGGCTTTTGAGGATTACCTGCCGGATGATATTGTGTGGCGTCAGAAGGAGCAGTTCTCTGACGGGGTAGGGTACAACTGGATTGATACCCTGAAACAGCTGACCTCCGAAAAGGTCACCGATGAGATGATGTCAACAGCCCGTTACCGGTTCCCCCTGAACACGCCAATGACCAGGGAGGAGTATTTCTACCGGTCGATTTTCACTGAGCATTTCCCGTCTGAAACGGCTGCCCTGACAGTGCCATCTGTGCCCTCGGTGGCATGCAGCACGGCAGAGGCGCTGGCATGGGACGAGGCATTCCGCAACCAGAACGAACCCTCGGGCCGTGCGGTGCGCAACGTGCATATCAAATCGTGGTAACCATCTCCCGTACAGAAATCCCTGTAAACCAGAACGTAACGGCAGGTTTTAGACCTGCCGCCACGTGGTCAAAACATAATTATTTCTTCAATATGGTGTCCAGGATCTTTTGTTTGTCAAGTTTCTTGGTGCAGAAGAACCAGTCGTAGCACTTCATCTCCTCCTTGCTCTCCATGCGCTCTTTGGCAACGCCGCATGAACCGGCTGTGGGAACGATGACATCATCACCCGGCTGCCAGTCGGCGGGCAGAGCCACTGAGAACGCGTCTGCAGTCTGCAGGCCCAGGACCACCCTGTATATCTCCTCGAAATTGCGGCCGAGGCTCAGGGGATAGTAAAGAATGGTGCGGATAACACCCTTGGGATCAATGAAGAAAACGGCGCGGACAGCCTTGGTGCTGCTCTCGCCCGGCATCATCATCCCGTATTTCTGGGCAACTGACATTGTAATATCCTCGATAAGCGGGAATTTCACCTCCACATCCTTCATACCCTTGTACTCAATCTTCTCCTTGATTGTGCGGAGCCATGCAATATGGCTGTAAAGACCGTCAACAGACAGACCCACCAGCTTCGTGTTTGCCTTTTCGAACTTTGCTGCCATGGAGGCAAAGGTCATGAACTCCGAGGTACACACCGGTGTAAAGTCAGCCGGATGGCTGAAGAGGATCACCCAGCTGCCGGAATAGTCAGAAGGGAAATTGATCTCACCCTGTGTGGTTACTGCCTTGAATTCAGGAGCCTTGTCGCCAATACGCGGCATTGAATAAATTTTTTCTTCCATAATAAATTGATGTTTAGTTAATTAATTGTTATTGATAATTTTTATTTTCTTCTCTCAATCATCAGATCAAAGTCCTCCTTCAGTGCAACGAGGTCCTCTTCATGTTCAACCTCATCGGTGAGGATCTGAAGGATGATGTTGTAGGTTATCGGGTCTGCCTCCCTGGTAAGAGCAAGGAGCTTGTTATAAACCCTGATAGCGCACTGTTCTCCCTTGATGTTCTGGTCGAGTACCACTGATACGAAGGGGTCTTCCGGGGCGTCATAGCCGCAATTTGTGATTTTAGTCCACTCGTTGGGTGAAAGCACCGGTGTGCCGCCAAGCTGAATGATCCTGCCAACTAGCAGCTGTGCGTGTGTAAGCTCCTCCGTTGCGTGAAGCTCAAGCTCAGCTATTACCGCATCTTTCATTGGTCCCTTGACAACCTTTGCGCCGATCCAGTACTGGTAGTAGGCCAGCCACTCGTCAGCCAGGGCTTTGTTGAGTAGAGTAAGAAGCTCCTCAACGTCCATCCTTACGATTGATCTTCCGATTTCTGCCATAATTCTTTGAAATTTAAACGTTTAAAAGTTAATGTATTTTCATTGTGTCATTTAGCCCGGGGAAACTTGATGCCGAGACCTTTGGCCACCAGCTGTGCCAGTTCCTTGTCGGCCTTATGAAAGTGCTCAAGCTGCCGCATTAGTATTTCCTTCTTCTTCGGACCGGAAACCCCCTTGAGGGCGCAGACCAGGTTCCCAACGGTGTTGGCTCTCTCCTGGTCGGTCATCACCTTCCTGAAGAGTGCGCCTGCCTGAGAGTAGTGGTCGTTGTCATTTTTATTGCGGTCGAAGTAGTCGGCCACATCAGAATCAAGAGCCATGGCAGCTTCCCTGTAATTCTTGTCAGCCTCGATGTTGTCAAAGCTGTTGGGGAAGTAGTTGGGGCCGGATCCCTGGTTGCCGTCAACCGTCATGTGCCCGTCGCGCTGATGATGGCTTACGGGCGCTATCGGTCTGTTGACCGGGATCTGCTGGTAGTTGGCTCCGAGCCTGTAGCGGTGGGCATCGGGGTATGCGAAGATACGTCCCTGGAGCATCTTGTCAGGCGAGAGGCCTATTCCGTCGACTGTATGCGCAGGGGCGAAGGCTGCCTGTTCCACATCGGCGAAGTAGTTTTCAGGTATCTCATTCAGTTCCATGACGCCTGCCTCGATCAGCGGAAACTCCTTGTGCGGCCATACCTTGGTCACGTCAAACGGGTTCCACTTGAACTTCTTCGCCTGTGCGTCAGTCATCACCTGGATCTTCAGAGTCCATTTCGGATAGTCTTTGCCGGCGATTGCATTTACAAGGTCCCTCTGCGAGTAGTCGGGATCTTTGCCCTTAATCTCCTCTGCCTGCTGGCGGGTGAGGGTTTTGTTGCCCTGCTGTGTCTTGAAGTGGAATTTGACCCAGACCCTTTCATTCTTTTTATTATACATTGAGAATGTATGGCTGCCATAGCCGTTCATGAACCTGTAGCCGTCAGGAGTGCCCCTGTCACTGAAGAGGGTCATTAACTGGTGCAGACTTTCGGGGTTGAGGCTCCAGAAGTCCCACTGCATTGTGTCGCTCTTCAGGTTGGTTTTCGGGTCACGTTTCTGGGTGTGAATGAAGTCGGGGAACTTCTTTGCATCCTTGATGAAGAAGACCGGTGTGTTGTTGCCCACGAGGTCCCAGTTGCCCTCTTCGGTGTAGAACTTGACGGCGAAACCCCTGGGGTCGCGTTCGGTGTCGGCGCTGCCCTTCTCACCGCCTACTGTCGAGAAGCGGACGAAGACGCGGCATTTATTGCCCACCTTGCTGAACAGTCTGGCGCGGGTGTATTTCGTTATGTCACCCGTTACGGTGAAAGTGCCGAAAGCACCTGTACCCTTGGCATGCACAACCCTCTCGGGTATGCGCTCACGATTGAAGTGAGCCAGTTTCTCGTGGAGATAATAATCCTGGAGAAGGACCGGTCCCCTCGGACCTGCGGTCATGCTGTCTTCGTTCTCGAAGTACGGCCTGCCGGCTGCTGTTGTAAGCTTCTTCTTTTTCATATTTGCGGAGGTTTTTAATGATTGCTGTCTGCCTTATTATTTCTCTGGCTGAAAAAATACCTTATCTTGAAGATTGTTCCTGTTACTCCGACCGCAATCAGCGCTGTTTTCAGCCATATGTTGCTTACCCAGAGGAAGAAGGTAAGAAGGATCATTGTCCACATGATGGCCATCGCCCATATGCCGGCCTTCTTCTGTGCCCGTGGAGTAACGTAGGCCGATGTGATCCTGCCGTTGACAACCCTGCGGTAGAGTTCAGGGGAGCTCTTGACGTAGAGGCCTGCCGAGAGGAGCACGAAAGGGGTTGTGGGCAGCACGGGGATGAAAATCCCGATGATACCCAGTGCCAGTGATACTGTCCCGGCTGATATGAGCAGGAGCCTTATCATCTCTTCCTGATCGTCTCCCTGTTATCAGTGTATTTTCCGACGATCTGCAGCTTGATATCCTCAATCCTGAAACCGGGAATACGATGGATTTCAAAATAATCATAGAGCATTTTCGTCAGCCCGGCGTCATAGTAATCCTCTATGCGGTCACAGTGGGTGCAGTAAATATGGTGATGCCTGTCGTCAACAGCATCATACCTGAGAAGGCCGCTGTCAGTCTTGACCCTCCTGAGGATGGCTTTTTCAGCCAGTGTCTCAAGAGTTTTATAGATGGTACCCAGTGCTATTTCAGGGTGTTTTTTCCTGATATACTGACTGACCTCCTCGGCGGTGGGATGGTCATGAAGCACATCTACTGCCTCATAAACAGCGAGTCTCTGGGGTGTTACCCTCAGCCCGCTCTCCCTGAGCCTGGTTCCGTAGTCTTCAATTTTCATTATGTAAGAATAATTCTTAACAAAGAACAAACAAATATAAGCCGGAAAAGTTACAAAACAAAATATTTCTTGCCCCGTTCTGTTTAGAATGTCACTGCAGGGCAGCAATTCATCCGTTAAGCTAAACAGAATATAATTTATCGAGGACGTCCAGAATAATCTCGTCAACATTTTCCCGGTTGTCAATTGCCACGGTCCGGGAAACAGACAGCCCTCCTGTTCATGCTTTAACATTTTTGAAAATTGGTTGTTATGATCAAAGTTAGGCTATCATAAAGGCGATGTCAAGTATCTGATTTATATATTTATCGTTATTTTTGTGGCCTGAAAAAACGAGAGATGGCAAACAGAAAATCACTGGCACTTGCAGCGTTGCTGCTGATACACACGGCGTTCGTCAATGCACAGGTCCTTGAACCGGTGGCGTGGAGCTTCAAAAGCGAGAAGACCGCGGAAAACAATTATGATATTGTCATGACAGCCACCATCGATAATACATGGCATCTTTACGCCATGGACCTCCCCGAGGGAGGGCCGGTCGCCACCAGTTTTACCTTTGAAACGCCCGTGGGCTATACCCTGGAAGGCAAACCTGTAGCTGTCAATCAGCCCGAAGTCAAGTTTGACAACAGTTTCGGGATGGATATAGGGATGCACAGCGGCACAGTTGAGTTCAGACAGAAGATAACCGTCAGTAAGCTGCCGGTAACTGTCAGCGGTTTCGTTACATTCATGTCATGCGATGACACACAGTGCCTCCCCCCGCGCGATGTCGAGTTCTCGGTCAATATAGGGGGTGAGGTTGCAGCATCCGCCGCTTCAGCCGAACAGGCAGCAGGCACCACCGTACCGGCTGACAAACCCCGCAAGGGTTTCCTGAAGTTCTTCCTTCTTTCGATGCTGGCCGGCTTCGCCGGGATACTCACCCCGTGCGTATTCCCGATGATACCCATGACAGTGGCATTCTTCTCACAGGGAACCGGATCAAAGGGTTCCGCTATCGGGAAGGCGCTCATATTCGGACTCTCCATAATACTTCTTTACTCGTCTCTGGGCATAATAGTATCACTCACCAGCGCCGGCGCCGGGTTTGCAAATACTCTCAGCACACACTGGATCCCCAATCTTCTTTTCTTTACACTCTTCCTGGTATTTGCCGCTTCGTTCTTTGGCGCATTCGAGATTGTTCTTCCCTCAAAATGGGTCAGCACATCTGACTCCAAAGTGGACAGGGGAGGCGCACTGGCCGCCTTCTTCCTCGGACTGACAACAGTGCTGGTATCATTCTCATGCACCGGACCGATCGTTGGCGCACTGCTCGTTGAGGCAGCATCTGGTGATGTCCTCCGTCCCACGATAGGGATGTTCGGATTCGGCCTCGCCTTTGCATTGCCTTTCACCCTTTTTGCCCTGTTCCCCTCATGGATGCAGAAGATGCCAAAGTCTGGCGGATGGCTCAACTCGGTTAAGGTGGTGCTTGGATTCATCATGCTGGCCTTCAGCCTCAAGTTCGCATCAACGGTCGATACAGTCTATAACCTTGGCATCCTCTCAAGGGATATCTACCTGGCAATCTGGATCGTGCTGTTCGTGCTGCTTGGCATGTACCTGATGGGTAAAATCAAATTTTCGCATGACAGTGACGTGCCACATATCGGTATCTTCAGGCTGGTGCTTATCATCGCCTCATTCACCTTCGCCCTCTACCTTGTACCCGGTCTTTTCGGTGCACCGCTGACGCGAATCTCTGCTCTTCTTCCCCCCAGGGAGACATCAGGCTTCAACCTGCTCAAGGCCATCGGCGAAAACAGGGGGACAGCCGCACCGGGAGCCCTTGTACCGGGAACCCTGGCGCCGGGGACTCTTGCAACAGCCGGAGCAGCCCTCTGCGAGGAACCAAAATACGGCGATTTCCTTCATTTCGAATACGGCCTGCAGGGCTATTTTGACCTGGAACAGGGTCTCGCATGCGCGAAGAAACTGGGCAAGCCGGTGCTGATCGATTTCAAGGGGCATGCCTGCGCCAACTGCAAGGAGATGGATGCACGGGTATGGTCTGATCCCGGAGTGCAGCAGAGACTGCGCGACAACTTTGTTCTGGTGGCGCTGTATGTCGATGACCGCACTAAATTGCCTGAGAGCGAGGTTTATGTTTCAAAGGTTGACGGCAAGCAAAAAAAGACAATGGGCAAGAAGAACGAGGATATTGAAATCTCAATGTTCAATACCAACACCCTTCCGCTCTATGCCATCGTTGACCCGGACGGTAAGCCGCTCACAGAGACCCGCGGAACCAATTTCGACATCCAGGCTTATATCGACTGGCTCGACAGGGGGGTGAAGGCATTCAGGAATCAATAACCTTATTTTGACATGTAGAAGACCAGGCTGCCGCCGTTCATTATCTCGTCATGGGTTATATAGTGGCGGTCAAGCTTCGTGCCGTTAAGTTCAGCTTTTTTAACGTATATGTTCTTCGACCCCTGGTTCACAGCCGTCACCGTGAATTTCTTTCCGTTCTCAAGTGCTATGGTGGCTTCCTTTACGAGCGGGCTGCCGAGGTCATACCGGTCTGAGCCCGGAGCCACCGGGTAGAAACCCAGTGCGCTGAAGATGTACCACGCGCTCATCTGCCCGCAGTCGTCATTGCCGCTCAGACCGTCCGGTGCCGGCAGGTACTTGGTGTCCATGATCTGTCTCACCCGGTACTGGGTCTTTCGAGGTGCGCCGGCGTGATTGTACAGATAGGGTACATGGTGCGAGGGCTCATTTCCGTGAACATAGTTGCCTATTATTCCCTCGCGGGTGATATCCTCGGTTTCCGCGAAGAAACTGTCAGGCAGGTACATGGTGAAGAGTGAATCGAGATGTTCCGTGAATCTTTTCTTCCCGCCGTGGAGGCGGATCAGCTCTGCCGGGTCATGGGGCACATAGAGGCTGTAGTTCCATGCATTTCCTTCGATGAATCCCTGACCGTGCGTTGACAGCACATCAAAGTCCTTCCTGAAGCTGCCATCTCTCTTCCTGGGGCGCATGAATCCTGTTGCATGATCCCATACGTTCATGTAATTCTGCGACCTCTCCGCGAACTCCCGCCTGAGGTCTTCGCTGCCGGCTATCTGTGCGATGCACCAGTCGTCATAGGCGTACTCCAGGGTGACGGAGACCGATGATCCGGTTCGTTCGTCAGGTACGTATCCCAGTTTCATATAGTCGTCGAGGCCGTCATACCAGCTGTTGCGGGCAGTGGTGACGCAGGCAGCGGCGGCCCTTGCATGATCAAAGCCTCCGATCTTCTTCACGATGGCATCAGCCAGCACCGGCACCGAGTGATATCCGATCATGCACCAGTTCTCATTGGCATGATGTGACCAGACGGGAAGCATGTGATGGACGCTCTGATCATAATGTGCCAGCATCGAATTGATCATGTCAGCCGTGCGTTCCTGCTGGATGATGGTGAAGAGCGGATGCAGCGCCCTGTAGGTATCCCAGAGTGAGAATGTCGTATAGTTGGTGAATCCCTCCGCACGATGGATGTTCTGGTCGAGTCCCCTGTAGCTACCGTCAATATCAGTATAGACGGTCGGAGAGAGGAAAGTATGGTAAAGTGAGGTGTAGAAGCTTGTCATCTGCCCTTCATCCGCCATTTCTGCCTTCACTTTTCCAAGCTCTTTTCTCCATGATGCTTCGGCGCCAATCCTGGCAGCGTCAAAGTCAGCCCGTGGCGCCTCGGCAATCATGTTGGCCATTGCCCCGGCTGAGCTCACCGGCGAGATGGCGACCCTGACAGTGATCTGCTCACCGGGTTCTGCATCGAAATCAAAATGCCCCCTGATGTTGCGTCCTGCTGCTTCGGGAAAATTGGTCCGCTGGTCAAAGCGGCGCCAGAATCCCCTGTACACCCTGGCAGGAGAGTCATCGCGGAAGCCGTATGATGTGAAAGGTTTGGAGAAAGCAATTGCGAAATGGAGCGACCTGGTGCGGGCCCAGCCGCTGGTCTGCCTGTAGCCGGTCACGAGGGTGTCATTCTCCACCCGTATGAATGTCCAGACGTTTTTGCCCGCGTCATTGTAGATGCCGTGGACCATGTCAAGGATGAGGTGTGCATCACCTCCCCTGTTAAAGGTGTAACGGTGGACCCCTGTGCGGGTGGTTGCCGTCAGCTCGGCAAGTATGTCATGGTCTTCCAGAAGAACTGAATAGTAGCCGGGTGAGGCCTTTTCATTGCTGTGGGAAAATAGTGAGCGGTAGCCCTTTTCGGGCGCATCTGCCGTGCCGGGATTCAGCTGCAGCGGCCCTGTGGTGGGCATCAGCAGTATATCACCGAGGTCAGAATGGCCTGTACCGCTGAAATGGGTGTGTGAGAATCCGACGATTGTTTTGTCAGCATACTGGTAACCAGCGCAATACCTGTAAACATCCCTGTTGTAACTGCCGTTAATCTCGTAGGGAAGTGTGTCAGTATCGGGTGAAAGCTGCACCATCCCGAACGGTACTGTGGCGCCGGGGTAGGTATGGCCCATCTTATCGGTGCCGATAAAGGGATTGACATATTTCAGGATGTCTGCATCCTGTCCCTGGCTTATGACGGTTGCCATGCTGATGATCAATGTGGTGAGGAGTCTGCCTTTCATATCTGGTCTGATTGCAGCCGTAAAGGTAAAAATATTGGCTGCAATTCTCAGGCATGAAGGCAGGGGAGGCGGGAGTCTTTACCTCTGTTCCTGGTATTTCAGGACCTCCTCGTTGTATTTCCTGTTTTCGAGGATGCGCACATATCTGAGTCCGTGTTTGTTGCCATAATCTGAATAAGCCTTTTGAGCCCATGATGTTGCAGCATCCAGGTCTCCGTTTATCTCACTGATAATAGCCATGTTATAATGTGCCCTTCCGGCGATCTTCATCTTCGGGTTTGTGGTCTCCACCTGCCACAACTCGGCTGCTTCGTCCCATTTGCCCAGTTGTGCACGCCGTTTTGCGATCTTGAAGCTGCCAGTGCCCTTGACGAAATAGTCACGTGTCACCCGCAGACGGTATGGGATCAGGCGGATGGCATAGATATGACCGGCTTTGCGGCTCACCTCCTTCACTGCTTCCTTGCGGTTGACCATGCCGGCAACGGCTGCCACCGGATTGATCCCCTTTCCTGCAAACACGATTGATTCTCCTACAATGAATTCATCGAGTATTGCGCGGTCTGAGGGAGAATAGATTCTCTAGCCGGTTTTTACAAGGGTTTCCATGGAGGCGATGTGGTTCAGCGCCGGTATCGAGCCGAGCGGAGTCTTGATTTTTGTCGGCTCGGTGGAATAGTTGACTCTTGTGTCGGTATCGTACATTTCGAGGGCGAAGAGTGCCTGTGTTCCGTTCTCGTTACAGATCATCTCAACCTGTTCCCAGGTCAGCGGGACCGGCAGTCCGCCCAGGCTGCTGGTCCTGAACTGCAGTCCGTTGAGAAGCTTAACCTCGTTGAAGCGGTCATTTGCAGCAAGTTCCTCCGTGACGCCTTTGATGGCCTCCCGGGTGCCGATGGAGTCAAGGTCAGTTCCTTCGAGTGACAGCAGTTTGTCGAGGTTGTCGAGTGATTTGGTCTGGTCGGTTGGTGTTGAGCGGTCAATGATCCCTACGGTTTTTATCTCCGGTGCGATGGTTACCGGGGCCGGCTGGGTCACGTTAAGGAAGAGCTCCTGGGTGGCGCATGAGGCCATAGCCGCAGCAAGCAGTGGCAGGATAAGGTACTTCTTCATGACGGACAGTGTTTATTTATCCAAAGGTATACAACATGGAACAATAACAAATATTGCTTATCCGGTGTTCGCAACAGTTCCAAATCCGGCAGCCGTGAGGCTGCCGGGGTGGGAGTGGCCTGCCCCGTCTGCAATACTTTATGTCCTATAGCCCAAATCGCAAATCGCAAATCGCAAATCCACAATGCTTTATGGCCTACAGCCATCTAATCAACAGCCAACTATTTACTCCAGGCTTCCCACTGCCTTCTCCACCTCATGGAGTATCTCGCATGATTTAACGAGCTCCTTCATGGTGGTGTGGTCAGCATATAGAGGACGGTCAATATCGAGGAAATCGACGTGTTTGCGGATCACATCCTTGGCTTTCTGCACCCCGGTTCCGAAGCTGTACTCGCTCTTTCTGAAGTCCAGTGCCTGTGCTGCAGCCATATACTCTATGCCCAGGATGCCGTATGCATTGTCAAGGATCTGGTTGTTCTTAATGGCCGTGTTCATTCCCATGGAGACAAAATCTTCCTGGTCAGCGGCAGCCGGGATTGATTGAATTGATGCGGGTGCTGAGAGTATCCTTTGTTCCACAATCATCATGTCAGCAGTGTACTGGCTGAGCATCAGTCCCGAGAACATACCTGCGCCTTTTGTAAGGAATGCCGGCAGTCCGACGCTGAGGGCGGGATTGTTAAGCCTGTTCATTCTTCTCTCTGACATTACGCTCACCATGGTGACGGAGGCACCTGCCATATCCATCGGTACGGCAACAGGTGATCCCTGGAAGTTGGCACCGGAGAGCTGCAGGTTTTTATCAGGGAAGAATATCGGGTTGTCACCAACGCCATTGAGTTCAATCTCAACCTGGCTGCGTGCATATCCCAGCATATCATGTGCAGCGCCGATAACCTGCGGGGTTGATCTCATTGAGTAGGCATCCTGTACCTTTGACTTGACACGTCCTTCCTTCAGGTCGCCGCCCGAAACGCATTTATTGATTGCATTGGCGCTGCGGATGGCTCCTTTGAAACCGCGTGCCTCATGAAGAAGCGGAGCATATGGTTTCATATTGGCCTTCAGAGCCTCGAGTGACATGGCAGCGGCTATCTCAGCCTGTTTCAGCCAGTTATTGGCATCAACCAGCCAGATGGCGCTCATGGCGGTGAGCATATTCGAGCCGTTGATTGCTGCCAGTCCGTCGCGTGCCAGCAGTCCGGGTACTTTGATACCTGCCCTTTTCATGGCTTCGGCGCCGTCGAGAAGTTCTCCCTTGTAATAGGCTTTGCCTTCGCCCATGAGGAGGAGTGCTATCTGGGACATTGGAGCCAGGTCGCCGCAGGCGCCAACAGATCCTTTCTGGCATGCATACGGTGTGACACCCTTGTTAAGCATCTCCACGTAAGTCTCAGTGATCTCAAGACGGCAGCCCGAGTTGCCGTGGGCGTGCACGTTTATACGACCGAGCATTGCACCGCGGACTACCTCAATCGGAGCCGGGTCACCAATGCCGGCAGCATGGTTATATACGAGATATTTCTGGAAGTCCTTGATCTGGTCATCATTGAGAACTATCTCGGAAAACTCGCCTATGCCGGTGTTAACCCCGTACATGATCTCATGTGCCACGATCTTTTTCTCAAGCATGGCGCGGCATTCGAGAATCTTCTTGCGGGCATCGGGATGAAGTTCCACCTTTTGTCCGTGGCGGGCAACATTGACAACGTCATTGACGGTGAGCCCTGAACCTTTAATGATTAATGTATCCATAGATATAAGATTTTTATTTTTTGAGAATTGATGATTAATGGCTTGTTAAGAAAAAGCAAAGAGGAGCGGCGTCACCGTGGTGTGTCGCTTTGCGGGAGGCATTCAATACAACCCGGAGCGGTTGATTTTGATCTTGTATTCCAGTACCCGGCTGCGTGTCATGATGCAGATTTACAGCACCAAATATATGAAAAGAAATGAATTTGCCATGTGACGTAAGTTAAAGGTGTTTTTTTTCTCTCATATATGTCACAATTCTACATTCCGCCTTGATTTTTTTCCTATTTTTTAGGTTTTAATTCTCTGACCTATGAAAAGCAGATTTACCTCAACTCTGCTGCTGGTAATTGTTCCTGCAGCAATACTCCTTACACTGGCCGCCTTTAACATAATCAGATCGCTACCGCAGGAAGATCTGAAGGGAAAGTACCAGTACAAGGATTTCGAGCCGGCTCTCAAGTGCCGCTCATGTCACCCGGGCATCTATGAGCAATGGTCTCAGGCGATGATGTCACAGGCTTACACCCATCACTGGGATGAAATTGAATATTTTGAACTTGCAGTTCCCCATGCAGAAGTTAATCCTGCCCTGAAGGATCCGGTTGACGGCTGCAATGGGTGCCATACACCGATGGCATATATGGTCGGCAAGTTTCCTCCTCCGCGCCCGGGGGAAAAGAGCATGGCCAATGAGTCAGTCTCGTGCGAGGTCTGCCATCTTACGCAGAGGGCACAGGTTGATCCGCCCTTCAATTTCAGCTACTTTATTGAACCCGGGCGGACAAAATACAGCGGTCGGGAGCCTGAAATCCAGTCGCCTGCACACAAGATTGTTCAGAATGATTTCTTCCGGACAACCGAGTTTTGCGGCAACTGTCACAACGAGAAGAATCCTTACGGCATCTGGGTGAAAAGCACGCAGCTGGAGTGGAAGGAGGGACCCTATGCCAAAGAGGGTGTACGGTGTCAGGACTGCCATATGCCAAAGGGTCCGTATATCCTGGCACTGATGGGGAAGGAGCGCGATGATGCCCGCCTCCACCTGTTCCACGGAGCTCATGACCCCGGCAAGGTAAGAGGAACCATTGAGCTACGGATTGAGCCTGACGTACGTCTCGCCGAGCCCGGCGAAAACATAGTCTTTACCGTTGCGCTGTTCAACCAGAAGACGGGACACAAGTTTCCCACCGGATCGGTGGAAGACCGCATAGCCTGGCTCGATGTCGAGGCTACTGATGCTAAGGGTAAAACCTATCACCTTAACGTTGATAAAAAAGGATTTGAAGGCGAGGAGTATACTATCTCTGGTGATTACCTTGCCTACCAGGACATGGCCATACCGCTGAAGCTTACTGATTTCAGGGGAGTGCAGCGCGACGGCATACCATACGGGAACCGGATATTCCGTATGCCCTATTTTGATGAGCAGGGAAATATGACAATCATGCAATGGAACACCTTCTCCCAGGGAGTGGATTACCGTATCGGTCCAAGGGAGACCAAGGTGGAGAAATTCACATTCAAAATACCCTATGAGGCTGCACCCGGAGAGATGAAGGTAAGAGCTGTGCTTAACTACCAGCTCCTTGTGAAGCCGGTGGCTGACTACCTGAAAGTGCCGTCTGATGAGTCAGAGATCATAATGGTCAATGAGCATTCAACCAGAGTCGAGATTCTTCCCTGATAATCAAACCTTAAAGAAATTTATATGAAAACTTCTTTCTTTGCCAGGGCTGCCATACTGACCGTAACGATCATTATGCTGCTTCCATATGAACAGGTATCGGCCATACCGGCCTTTGCCCGCAAGTACCAGATCAGCTGCCAGGTGTGTCATTCTCCGGCTGCCCCTACCCTGAAGCCATTCGGCGATGAGTTCGCGGGAGCAGGCTTCAGAATGACTGATTATGAATCGCCACGCTATTTCATACAAACCGGAGACGACAGGCTTTCTTTGTTCAGGGAGCTTCCGCTTGCCATAAGAATTGACGGATTTGCTACATTGAACTTCAATGATGCCGGAACAGTTGATTTCGGGTCGCCGTTTGTGGTGAAGATCCTTTCCGGCGGTGAGCTTTCCGACAAGTTGTCGTACTACTTCTATTTCCTGATGAACGAGCGTGGTCACATAGCCGGTCTCGAGGATGCATTTCTTATGTATTCCGATGTGCTCAATTCAGGCATAAACCTGTTTATAGGCCAGTTTCAGACTTCAGACCCGCTGTTCAAGGGCGAGTTACGCCTTACACTCGAACCGTACAAGATTTACGGCGTCAAACCATCAGAATCTTCGGTTGACCTGAAGTATGACCGGGGAATAATGTTTGACAAAGGCTTTTCCACAGGGACCACCATTGTAGGCGAGATTATCAACGGCTGTGGCATCGGAGAGGCAGGTGAAGGGTATCTCTTTGACAAGGACAAATACAAGAATTTCATGCTCAGACTGAACCAGGCCATCGGCAACAGTGTCTCAATCGGCTTCTTCGGATACACCGGGAAGGAGGTCATAACGGACAACGTGTCTGATCCTTACGTTAGTGAGATGAAGATGTACGGACCTGACCTGTCAGTCGACATAGACGGTAAACTGCTGCTGAATGTACAATATTTGTGGAGGACTGACTCAGATGTGTTTGATGGGGACGGTGAGGTTCACCTGACAGACGTGAAAACACAGGGAGGCTTCGCGGAGGTGATCTATGCGCCTAAAGGCGATATGAGCAAATGGTACTTTACGGGACTTGTCAACTGGGTTGACTCAGACCTTGACCAGCTGGATTACCAGTCAGGGACGATACATGCGGGGTATCTCCTGAGGCGGAATGTAAGGCTTGTGACCGAATACACCAGGATCTTCGGCGGGAATCCCTACGGCAAGCTCAGCGCCGGCTTTGTCTCGGCATTCTGATCATGCCGGAAATATGTAAGGCGCTGGTGTAATGATGCCACGGACCGGCAGCACCACCGAACTTTTACCGTCTTTGGAATGTTAATTTCCAAATACTGAATCTATGAAAAAACTCATGGTAATTGCTGCCGTTGCATTACTTGCGTCATGCACGGTAAAAAAGGAGGTCGACCAGTATACGATTGACCAGTTCTACAAGAATGTAAACACATGGTTTTCGGGTTTTTCCCCGGACGAAACAAAAATCCTGGTATCAAGCAACGAGACAGGAATCTACAATGTATTCGAGATCAGTCTGGGTGACGGGTCAAAGAGACAGGTCACCAGTTCAACCGATGACTCGTATTTTGCTGTCGGGTATGTTCACGGTACGGGACAGATCCTCTATTCAGCGGATAAGGGGGGAAACGAAATCAATCATATATACCTGCTGGGTGAGGACGGCAGCACGGTTGACCTGACTCCGGGAGATGAAGTAAAGGCCTCATTCAACGGATTCAGCCCGGACAAAAAGGTGATGTACTTCTCAACCAACGGTCGTGATCCGCAGTACTTTGATCTATACAGGATGAATGTTGGTGAGTGGAAACCCGAGATAATCTGGGAGAACACCGAAGGATTTGATTATTCCGGGTCAACCAGGGACAGGAACATTCTTGCGCTCGCAAAATCAATTACCACAAGTGAAAACAGGCTCTTTCTTTTTGACAGGGTTACAGGCAGGACCACTGAAATATCAGAGGCAGACAAGCCGGGTTCATATTCCGCATCAGGCTTCTCGAACGATAATGCCAGTTTCTACTACACTACCGATGTTGGAAAGGAATTCGCCTACCTGGTTAAGTATGATATTGCCACAGGAGGACGCGAAGTAGTATACGAGGCGGACTGGGATGTGAGGGGTTGCAGCTTCAGCAGGAATGAAAAATACAGGATGATAATGGTGAATGAAGATGCGCGTATCAAACTTAAGATTACCGACCAGTCTACCGGCCAGGATGTAGTCTGGCCTGATATCCAGGGATCCAATATCGAGGACCTGGCAATATCTGAGAGCGAGAAATATCTCCTGCTCGGACTTGGAACATCACGTACTCCCGGGGACCTGTACCTGTATGAGTTCGGAGGCACCGATATGAAGAAGCTCACTAATAATCTGAATCCGGAGATCAACCCGGCCAACCTCACTGAGGCGGAAGTGGTACGTTATGCCTCCTTTGACGGTCTGGAGATACCTGCAATATATTATAAGCCGCTCACTGCGACAAAGAAGAACAAGGTCCCTGCCATGGTGCTGGTGCACGGCGGCCCGGGCGGACAGGCCATGACTTACTATGACCCGCTGATCCAGTACCTTGTAAATCACGGGTATGCTGTCCTGGATGTCAACAACAGGGGCAGCAGCGGTTACGGAAAGTCATTCTTCAAGATGGATGACAGGAATCACGGCGATAAGGACCTCAAGGACTGTATCTGGGGCAAGAAGTGGTTGCAGACTCTTGAATACATTGACAGCGAGAATATCGGCATCATAGGCGGCAGTTACGGCGGCTTCATGACCATGGCAGCAATGACATCGGCTCCGGATGAATTCAAAGTTGGCGTTAACCTCTTCGGAGTAACCAACTGGCTTCGCACGCTGAAGTCAATACCGCCATGGTGGGGATCATTCCGCGAGTCGTTATACAACGAGATGGGTGATCCGTTCACGGCTGACTCAGTCAGGCTATACAATATTTCACCCGTGTTCCACGGTCAGAATGTGAAGCATCCGGTTATGGTGCTGCAGGGCGCCAATGACCCCAGGGTGCTGCAGGTTGAGTCGGATGAGATGGTTGAGGCCATCAGGTCTGCAGGTGTGCCGGTAGAGTATGTGATATTTCCTGATGAAGGTCACGGCTTCGTAAAGAAGGAGAATGAGATCAAGGCATATTCACAGATCCGGGAATTCCTCGACAAATACCTGAAGGGTACAGGGGAGGAGAGCTGACACCAACCAGGTCTCTTCTGACGGAGTAAATTCCAATGATAACAAGAAAATGGCCGGCGGTCAGACATGATCCCCGGCCTTTTCTTAGCCAGTGCTGCTCCTTGTGTTACAGCAGGTCTGTGGCTTCTGCCTTTCTGCCGGTAAAGGGTTCGGTGGCACGGTTGAATATGCCATGAACCCAGGCTATTGCCATCCCGTAATTTGTAATCGGGATGCTGTGCTTCTTCGGCTCGCGGAGCCTGTTCAGCAGTTGCCGGTGCGTCACCATGCAACCTCCGCATTGAATGACAAGGGCATATTCTTCGATCGGACGCGGGAAATTATCGAGCCCGGCCACATTGTCAAACTCAAGATTCCTGCCGGTAAAGTTCGTCAGCCAGCGCGGGATCTTCACCCTTCCGATGTCGTCACATGAGACGTTATGGGTGCACGACTCCAGCAGCAGCACCCGGTCTCCGTCCTTCAGCTCACCTATTTTCGGCGTACCACGAAGATATTCCGCGAAGTCTCCTTTCTGCCGGGCCAGGATGATGCTGAAACTTGTAAGAGGTATGTCACGCGGGATGGATGCGTCAGCCTTGAGAAAGACCTGGCTGTCAGTTATGGCCAGGGCCGGCCTGATGCCGGTACGGCGGAGAAAAGCATCTACTTCCCTCTCCTTCACGACGATAGCCGTGCAGTCGTTATCAAGTATGTCCCGGATAACCTGCACCTGTGGCAGTATGAGTCTCCCTTCCGGAGCTTCGATGTCTATGGGGGTGATAAGCAGTACGATGTCACCCGGATTCACAAGGTCACCTATCAGCCCGTGGCTTTTAAGCGCTGTGGCGGGCATGGCTTCCCTGATCATCTTCAAAAGTGCCGGATTGTACTTTTCAGGGTGCAATGCGGAGTATTCCGCAACTTCCCGGCCTGTGAGGCTCATGACCTTTTCGCGCAGTTCCGCGGTTACCGCGGTGACATCACTCTTGTTATGGATAACCACGTACGGCATGTCAAGTTTGCGAAACTCCTCAGTCAGCCTGGCTTCGTGATCACCGAACCTGTTATCGGACAGAACAAGGATGGCCAGGTCAATCAGCTTCAGCGATGCCATTGATTTTTTTATTCGAAGCTCACCAAGGTCTCCCGTATCATCAATACCTGCCGTGTCAATAAAAATTAGCGGTCCCAGGCCATGCACCTCGATGCTCTTTTTTACCGGATCAGTTGTTGTGCCGGCTACATCGGAGACTATTGCTATATCCTGCCCGACGAGGGCATTGATGAGCGAGCTCTTGCCAACATTCCTCCGGCCGAATATTCCCACATGGGGTTTTGTATCCCTTCCTTTTGCTGTCATCTTTTTACTCTTCGATATCCTTCAGGCGGTATCCGCCCTGGACAAGGTTTTCAGGCCTGAGTATGTCAGAGAGTTTCTCCGGGCTGACATATCCCAGTTTCTTGTTGGCCTCGGATATGCTTAACCGTTCTTCCTTCATCAACGCGGCCAATGCGGCAGCTTTTTTATACCCTATGAATGGAAGCAGAGCGGTAGTAACGGCCGGACTCGACCTCACCTGTTTCTCTGCCTCGCCTGAATGCACTTCCATCCCTGAAAGCAGGTTTTCAGCCATTGAGTGGTCTGCTGCTATTAGTGTTTTGATGCTTTCCAGCAGGGCATGCCCTGTCAGCGGAAGATAGGCATTCAGTTCCAGGCAGCCCTGTGCTGCCAGCGAGGATACGATCTGGTCATTGCTGTACACCCGGTGTGAGCAGCTGATAACAAACTCGGGGATGACGGGGTTGATTTTGCCCGGCATGACAGAGCTGCCGGCCTGTCTTGCCGGAATCGACACAGACCTTCTGCCGTGCAGGTCAGATGCCAGAATGCGCAGGTCTCCAGCCATTTTCTCCATGGTTACGGCATGGGCTTTTATGATTCCGTGGATTTCCACCAGGGGATCAAGGTTTGAAGTGGCATCAGAGAGATTTTCTCCCCTGGTGACAGGAAGTCCTGTGAGTTGCTGCAACCTGTTAACCACTTCGTTTACATAGAACCTGGGAACAGTGATGGATGTTCCCACCGCCGATCCTCCGAGGTTAACAACCTTGATTCGCTCGAGGCATTTGGATACCCTCCACCAGTCGCGTGAGAGAGCATCGCTGTAGCTGCCCAGGAGCCTGCCCCAGGTGGTGGGTACCGCTTCCTGCATCTGGGTGTAACCTATCCGAAGCACCGAACGGTACTTTTTCTCAAGCTCTTCTATGTTTTTCCGCAGTTCATTTATTGACTCTTCGAACTCCGTGAGCAGGTTCATGGCAGCCACCCGGAGGGCAGTGGGAACCACGTCATTTGTAGACTGGAATATGTTGGCGTCCTCGATAGGGTCAATGAAATCATAATCGCCCGGATCCCTGCCGAGAATCTGAAGAGCCCGGTTGGCGATTATCTCATTCAAGTTCATGTTTATGCTTGTTCCTGCGCCGCCTGATATCGCCGGTACGATGAAATGTCCGAAGTGTTTCCCGGCCATGCACTCCCCGGCAGCTGCGGAGAGTGCACCGAGTTTTTCGGCGGTTATGACTCTGATATTAATTGCAGCAAGGTCATATTCTTTTGCGGCTTCCTTAAAAAATGAGGCGGCCGCAAGATAGCAGGCCTGTTTTGTCACTGCCATTGCCCTGTACCACTCCTCATTGAATCTGCCCTGATCCGGGAAGTTATCCCGTGCCCTGACTGAATGAATGCCATACAGTGCATTTTCATCCAGTTCTTTTTCTCCCAGAAAATCCTTTTCGCGGCGCATGGTCTTATTACTTTTCATCTTCGGAGACAGGAGGTGAAAGTTTCTTCGACTGGGCTTCCGCATCAATTTCCTCACTCTTTTTCTGCAGCTCGTCTATCGAGATGATCTTGGCTCGTTTTTCGGTCGGAGGGTTCAGTTTTTCCGATTTTTCAAATTCGATGACCTGTTTTCGGAGGTCTTCCGGCAGATCTTTCTGGCTTTTAAGGACGATGTCAATAAATTCTTCCGAGAAAAACTGATCGACCTGTATGCGGCGCTTGGCCGTATGGGCGAACTTGCCGATTATCCGGCAGATGCTGTCACGGTCCTCCGGGCTCAGCTTCTCTGCCAGGTCATACTCCTCGATCTTTTTAAGCGACAGTATCACCGGTTCCAGGGCATCCCTGGTGATGACGAATACGTCATAGTCACCCAGCCGGTAAGTCAGCTGCTTTATTTTGTCGATGGTGTTGGTAGGCACAACCAGGAACATCGATTTCTTGACATTATCCTGGCTGGCGTATTTCTTAAGGTTATCGGCCTGGATTTTGATGTAGGTCGGGAAGTTCGAGAGGTCGTCGTTTGCCGGGCTCTTGGCGTCAAAAATGATATACTCGCCGCTGATTTCGATTGTATTGTCTGGATTTCCCCTGAAGGGTACCTTTTCAATGTAGTTCACATGGTTGACATCGCAGATCCGGATGATTGAATTTTTAACGTCAGTCTCATGCTCTGACCACTGCTTTTTCATTGCTTCGAGCCTGTCAGCCACTTCCCTGAGTTTCTCCTCGTTCAGTCTTCGCCGTTCAGCCTCGAGGCTGTCCTTGGTCTGGTTCAGCCGGGCGATGTTCTCGTTATAGGTTTTAACGTTGTCTTCCCGTATGGCTTCGAAACCTGCCACTTTTTTCGTTAGCTCCTGTATGCCGGCTGAGTGTTCCCGCAGGCGTCCGTTGAGCTCCTCGATGTATGCATCCTTGCGTGCCGACTGCACCTCCATCTCACGCACCCTCTGGGAGAGGTTTTCGTTGCGTGCCGACAGTTCCGTGATGCGGTTCTGCAGCCTGCCCGTGGTCTCCCTGACAGCCTCTGTCTCCCTGGCGAGTGCCCGGAACTCCTCGTAGGCATCAAAGCTGAGGTTCCGGACTCTTCTCCAGTGGAAGAGCCTCTGCCAGAAGCTGAGATCCTTTATCCGGTCAAAAAAGAGGTTGAGTTTTTCCATGAAGGCAAAGTTAGCAAATCTGTAATGGTCATGTCTGAAGGCAGACAATTAAGTTGCAACGCAGCAGAGAGCGCTTTTGCCGGTCATCCGGGTTTGCCTGAGCGGTGACAACCCTGTTACCTGAGCAATGCCGCCGCGCACCAGAGCACGGGTGCCTGTCCGTGGAAGTCGCCGGTGTTGCGTTTCCGGTTCATATAGTGGGAGCGGTCATCGCTGGTTCCGGTGCCTTCGCAAACTTCGGTCACATTTCCCTCGGCATCAATATATTTTACCAGGGAGAGCCATGCTTTTCTGGCCGCAGCGCCGTATGTTTTTTCATCGAGCCAGCCGTTCTTCACCCCGGTGATCATTGCGTAGGTGAACATGGCTGTGGATGAGGTTTCCTTCCAGAACTCAGGATCGTCTATTACCTGCCGCCACATCCCGTCCTCTGCCTGGTGAATGAGGAGGGTTGCCATCATTTTCTTATAGCCTTCCATAATCCGCGGCCTGTCTGGGTGATCTACGGGCATGGCGCGAAGGATCTCAGACATGCCGGCGGCCATCCACCCATTACCGCGGCCCCACGTGAAATGGGCGTAGGGAGCATGATAGAAGAGCCCGTTTCCGAGCTGGATGGTATCCAGGTAAAGTATCATTTCCCCGGCAGCGCGGTCAATGTACTTAATGTCACCTGTAGCCCTGTATGCCTGAGACTGCACGGCGGTGACCATGAACATGTCATCAATCCAGATGCGTGTCTGCCAGGTATAGCCAAGGTCAGCATAAGCCTTCTCCTCAGGTCCGGCATCTTCCGGCAGTGTCCATTGTGTGTCTGCATAGTACAGGCCCAGGTCGAGATATTTTTTCTCGCCGTTAATCAAATAGAACTCCAGTGGAACTGATCCGAAGACATTATTGTCAACGTGATTTGGAGGGGGCAGCAGGTTGGTGATGGTGTCAAACAGCGGTTCAAACCGGCTCTGCAGTTTAGTCAGCAGTTCACTGTTGCCGGTGGCCTCTGCAAACCATATGCTGCCGAGCCAGGTGCAGACCTCTGAATAGACTATCTGGGTTGGGGGCTGAAGGGAAGAGACATCTCCGCTGCTCTTGTGCGGGGTGGCCAGGTACCGTTCAGAGAGAAGGAGTCCCACTTTCCCGGGATCAGCGTCAGCCGGCCAGCTTTTAAGATCATAATCAGCTGTCTGTGTGCAGGCGGATATTGCCAGAATCATTGACAGACCGAAAGCAGAAAGAACATTTTTCATCGGAGCGGAATCAAAGGTATTTTTTCAGTGAATTGACCGAATCAAACGGAATAACATTGTCAAGGGACATTTTTCCGGCAAGGAGTGCAAGAATTCCGGCAACAAGTATTGTCTGATCCCTGAAGGCGGAGGAGATGCGTTTGAGATAATCCTCCGGCTTGCCAAAGGGCAGGCTTGTCAGCGCACCAGTGACCAGGAAATCAGGATGCCATCGCTCAACGAGATCCTTCAACCCGTTGAAAGGGGTTGACTGGCCGAGGTACAGGACACTGTGACCCGCCTTCCGGATTATGTAGGTGAAGAAGAGGAGCCCCATCTCATGCAATTCACTCTCCGGCAGGAACATTATGAATTTTTTACGGTCAGGCCGCTCCGGAGGTGAGAGGGTATCGATGGCAGAGATCAGCCTTTTCCTGAAGATATTTGAAACGAAATGTTCAGATCCGATATCCACCGAACCCGTATGCCACATAATTCCGACCCTTCTGAGGAAGGGGAAAACCACTTCGGTAAAGGTCTCTTCGAAACCCTTGTTGATGATCGAACGCATGAGTATATCATTGACCCGGTCCTCATCGAGGTCTGACATGGCTACAATCAGCGTGTCGAGCTGTGTTTCCGTGTCGGACGATTCCCTTGTGAGCAGTTTGACCTTTTCTTCAATCTCGTCTCCGCTGAAGGTTGCGATCTTTGATATTTTGACACCCTTCCGGTAGAGGATTGAGATATTGAGTATTCTTTTAAGATCATCATTGTCATACCATCTGCGGTTGGTATCTGTCCGGTGAGGCTTGATAATGTGGTACCGGCGTTCCCAGATCCTGATTGTACCGGCCATGATGCCGGTGAGCTTTTCCAGGTCGCTTATTGTGTAACGGTCCATCTGATGGTATATTCCGAGGTTAAATATAGTTCATTGTCAGTAGTGTTCCATAATCACCTGCAAAAAAAGCGACGCCCTGCCTGAGCGTCGCCATTTTCATCGGGTGATATATTGATGCCTTACGGCAGAAGGACCTGGTCAATCACATGGATGACACCATTGGAGGCCTGCACGTCAGTTGCCACAATTTTAGTGCTTCCGTTGATTGTGGGCACCGGGCTGAGAGCCACGCTGATTGCTCCGTTGAGAGTTTCAACGTTGCCTGCCTGAAGCTGTGTCGAGAGAACGTTTCCGCTGACGACATGATAGGTGAGTATCGGAACCAACTGCTCAGCGGTAAGATCGGCGACACCGGATATTCCAAGGGTTGTGAAGAGAGACTCGAAAGCTGCATTTGTCGGTGCGAAGATCGTGAACGGACCGGAGCCGTTCAGAGTCTCCACCAGGTTGGCTTTCACAACTGCCTGTACAAGTATGCTGAATGAATCATTGTTAAGGGCCTGATCTACAACCGTTGGAGGAAGAAGAACCTTGTCAATAACGTGTATCACACCATTCTTAACATCAACATCGGCGGTAGTGACATTGGCGGTTTTGTTGAGTTTAACGCCGGATGCAACATCGACCTTCAGGCTGAGATTGGAGCCCTGCGCCGGGCTTAACGTTTTATAATATCCGGAAGAGATCATTGATGATTTTGCTTCCGTTCCCAATACATGATAGAGAAGTATAGGGGTGAGGGTTTCCTTGGTGAGAGCGTCAATTCCGCTTATGCCAAGCTGGTTGAAGAGAGAGGTAAAGGCTGCATTCGTGGGTGCAAATACCGTGAAATTGCCTGTACCGTTGAGTATATTTACAAGGTCAGCCTTGGTGAGGGCCTGAACCAGTATCGAGAAGTTCGCGTCAGAACCAGCGTATTCTGCTATTGTCATATCAGATACCGGCTTCATTTCTTCTTCTGCCTTCTCGCAACCTGTAAGTATAAAGATTCCCATCAGGGCAATCATTCCGTAAATAAGTGTCTGCTTTTTCATGATGTTCGGTTTTATTGGTTATTGAATTTTGAACACAGAACATCATGGGATAATTAATGTTCAAGAAAAAATGTAAAATGATATACAAAAATACATACTAATTCTAGAAATGAATCAACTAAAATTGTGATATACAGTAAATTGATAGTGAAATGTTAAAATATGTTAAATGTATAAGAAAAAGGAAGAATAAGTATACATAATAAAACAATGACCTTCCGGTGACGTTGTGGGTGAGACTATTCTTTGGTCCAGATGCGGGTATTGAGGTTGAGATCATCAACCACTTCCGTAAGCAGCGTCAGGAACCGGAGGGTTTCTTCCAGGAAATCATAGTCGGCCGCAGGCTTGAACGGCCGGAGTTCGAAGAGGTTCCTGTTCATGCTTATGGCAATACAGACCTTCGAGTCGAGGAAAGAGAGGTGTACCTTTGTATTCCACTTCTCCCTGAAGGCAAGTATACGTTCCATCAGGGAAGGTGTGAGGATATACCTTGACTCCACCTGGTCATCGCCGTAGACGCAGAACTCCTTTTCGAACCGGGGGTCTTCCAGGCGAATCAGTTCGCCCCTGCCGAATGAAACAGACTGGAGAGACTGTCCGAATTTGCCGAAGATCTTTTCGGCAGTGTCCGGAAGCACAACAGTATGTGTTTTGAAATTCTTATTGAAATCTGCGATAATGAATATTCCTTTGAATATGGTTGTATACTCATCCCTCTGGTGGCTTCCCGCACCGCTGGTGCTCCGGTGCCTTGCATTGACTTCGGAGAACTCTATCTCAGTCTTGCCTATCCTGCCGCGGAAATAATCCTCTCCGCTGTACTTGTCGCATGACAGTGTGAATATCCTGCTTCTTATGAAATCATCCATGGTGATACAGGCGTCAGGCTGGTATGTAAGTCCTTCGTCTGCATATCCTGCGATGCGTGCTATTATCTTTTCCTTGTACTCCTTCCGGTAGTTTTTGCTGACAATACCGGTAGCAACCAGTCCCGCGAAGGCGGTGATGATTATCGGTGCCGGCTTCGGGAAAGCCGTGTTGCCGGGTATGAGCATCAGCTCTGCCAGCACGGCAGCGGCCGTAATAAGCAGGGCGGTAAGGGCCTTTTTATTGGTTGCCCTGCGTCGCAGATCAATTGATTCGAGGTCGGGGCGCAGTTCCTTTTCGTAAAATTCCCTGAAAGTGCCGTATCTGCTCATCCTTCTTTTGTGTTTTATGCCATATTCACAGGCGGTTTGGAGCTGACCTCTTCCCGTTTTGCTGCGGGGATCTCAAAGAAAGATCTTCTCTTATATTGCATCATGGAGGCAATGATATTTGAGGGGAAGATCTCAATGCTGTTGTTATATATTGTAACGGCAGCATTGAATGCGCGGCGTGATGCTGCAAGCTGCTCCTCCACCTCGTTGAGGGTGCCCTGCAACTGCAGGAAGTTGGTGCTTGCCTTAAGGTCAGGGTAATTCTCCACTGCAACCAGCAGGTCGGTCAGCCTGGCACTGAGGCGGTTTTCCACCTGCACCCTCTCCTCTGCCGTGAGTGTTTGTGGCAGTGCCTTGATCCTCAGTTCGGTAATCTCGGTGAGGAGCTCTCTTTCATAATTCATGTAAGCCTTGACGGTTTCAACGATCTTCGGGATAAGATCATACCTTTTCCTGAGCATGACGTCAATGGAGGCAAATGAATTCTCCACATCGTTCTTTCTCCGGATAAGGGAGTTGAAGATCAGCAATGCCGAAAGCAGCAGTATAAACGCTGCCGCGATAAGTACATATATCATTGCGGGTGTGTTAACAGGTTCAGCATGATTCAGCCCGGTCAATGTGGCGGGCTTGTAAAAATAGCTATTTTAATCTTTTCAGAGGAACAAACCGCACCGGCTCGAGCCGCTGTTCGGTTATCCTGCCCTTTCTTTTGGTCAGCACAATAAGCTCCTGAACTGTTGCCGGGTTTCCGACCGGCATCACCAGCCGTCCTCCCTCTGCCAGTTGTTCCTTCAGGGGACCGGGTATATGGTCAGCCGCGGCAGTCACCAGTATTATGTCAAAGGGCGAGTGTTCAGGCCAACCCTTGTATCCGTCGCCGTACCTGGCAACTATATTGCCGTAACCCAGTATTTTTAGCCGCGAAGCTGCTTCCCTGGCCAGTTCCGGTACAATCTCAACCGTATAGACCGTATCAACAATTTCGGCCAGCACGGCAGCCTGGTACCCCGAGCCTGTTCCTATCTCCAAGGCCTTTTTACCTTTGGCCGGCTTTGACAGTTCAGTCATATAGGCAACAATAAAAGGTTGTGATATGGTCTGGTTGTAACCTATCGGCAGTGGCTGGTCACTGTATGCTGAACCTGCGAGTGCCACAGGCACGAACAGGTGGCGCGGGACCCGTTCCATGGCTCTCAGCGTGGCAGGGTCACTGATGCCGCGTGCGACTATCTGGCTCTTCACCATCTGACTGCGGGCCCGGGTGTTGCGTACCTCTTCCTGGTCCGATGGCAGGAAGATAACGAGGGTTAATATTATCAGCAGGCTCTTCATCTGGTTCCGACTGATACAAGTTACAAAAAAATGTCCGGACAGTGTATGCCCCGGGAAAGTACGGGTCTGATCTGGGCATATCAATACCCTGCTCTCCGGCATATTTTATTTTTCTTCTTTTTCTTAAATTCATGACATGAAAAAACTGGTCATCTTAACAGGAGCCGGAATGAGTGCCGAGAGCGGCATTAAAACATTCCGTGACAGCGGAGGTTTGTGGGAGCAGTACAAGGTTGAGGAGGTGGCATCCATCGAAGGATGGTACCGTAATCCGGACCTGGTTCAAAAGTTTTACAATGATCGCCGGCGCCAGTTGGAGAAGGCTGTTCCGAACGCTGGCCATACGGGCCTGAAAGAGCTTGAAAAGCTGTTTGATGTGCATATTATCACACAGAACGTCGATAACCTCCATGAGAGGGCAGGCAGCAAAAGCGTGCTCCATCTTCACGGTTTGCTGACAGAGGCGCGCAGCAGCAAGAACCCTGACAGTGTAATTGATATTGGCTATCGCGAGATTCTCCCGGGTGAAAAGGCTGCTGACGGGTCATCGCTGCGTCCGAACATAGTCTGGTTTGGTGAGGCTGTTCCTGCCATGGAGGCAGCGGCTGACATCGCCTCACAGGCTGAGCTATTTGCCGTGATTGGCACATCGCTGAATGTTTACCCGGCTGCCGGCCTGATACATTATGTTCCGGCAAGCACACCGGTTTTCCTGATTGATCCGAAGCCGGTTACAGTTTACACGAACCACAAGGTCGATTATATTTCCGAGGGTGCGGGCAAGGGTGTTGCCATTCTGGCCGGAAAACTGATGGTTTTCGCCGCTTAAGGCGGCATGCCGGTCCGGATATAACTTTTTTTAACTATCCGGTATCATAATAAGGTGCTGTTATCCTTCCGTTTCTTAACCTTAATTTATAGTTTGGCGGTACTAAAAATCCAAAAGGAGTGACATGAAAAAACTATTTCTTCCCCTATTGCTGATATTGCTTGCCACAGGAATGCAGGCCCAGCAGAACAAGGTTGTTGACCGGATCATTGAGCTTGGCCAGACAGACAACCGTACGATGCATCATCTTGATGTGCTTTCAAACCGTTTCGGCGGAAGGCTTGTCGGTTCCGATGCATATGAGAATGCAGCTGATTGGTGTGCATCGCAATTCAGAAGCTGGGGCATGGAGGTGATCATGGACGAAGCCGGAACAGTTCCGGTAGGATTCAACCGTGGTCCCTGGTTCGGCAGGATGCTCTCTGACAACGGAATGACACTGCATTTTGCCACTCCTTCATATACAGCCGGAACAAAGGGTGTTCAGCGCGGTCATGTTCTCCTCGAGCCCAAAAGCAAGGATGAGTTTGAAAGGATGAAGGGAGTTCTGAAGGGAGCTTGGGTGCTTATCGGCGGGAAGAATGACGGCTGGCCCATCGACTGGTCGCCCAGGGGCGACAGCATAAGGGCTGCAGCCATGGTTTACAATGACTCCATCTCGAGGCTTAACAGGGAGATCATGCGTGAGAACATGATGAACAGGGAGAATCCCCCGAAGGAACCCCATAAGCTCAGGGAGGTGCCTGCTCTCTTCTACCGTGAGATGTGCGAGGCAGGAATCCTTGGCGTGATTCAGTCTTCGGAAGTACCCATCAGGGCGCTTTATGACAGGAAGAACCTCGACAGGATGACATTTGACAACCTCCCGACGGTTTGCGACATCAAGCTTGATGAGCACCAGTATGATTTAATTGCCCAGATGGCTCGTGAGAGGAGATATTTTCTCCTCGAGTTTGATATAAGAAACCACTTCAAACCCGGACCGGTGAAGTACTACAGTGTGATCGGCGTAATCAAGGGTAAGAAATACCCGAACGAGTATGTGATGATGGGCGGACACCTCGATGCATTTGATGTTGCAACCGGTGGTGTCGACGACGGATCAGGCGCCAGCCCGACCATGGAGGCTGCACGCCTGATAATGGCTGCCGGCGGCAAGCCTGACCGCACCATCCTGGCCTGCCTCTGGGCTGCCGAGGAGTTCGGGCTGGTTGGCTCAAAACACTGGGTTGAAACCAACAAGGACAAACTACCGAAGATCTCCAACTACTTCAACCGTGACGGGGGACCGATGCCAAACACCGGGATTACCGTCACACCGGCCATGTACGATGATTTTGAAAAGATATGCAAACCGCTGAACAGCATCAATCCCGACTTCCCCTTCACACTTAAGAAGCGCACTGATCAGGGCCGGCCCCGTCCGACCTCGGCAGGCGGTTCCGATCATGCATATTTTGCAATGAACGGCGTTCCAACGCTTAATTTCGACGGTCCGGATGTCAAGGGTTACAACTTCAATTACGGAGAGATATGGCATACTGAACGCGACACATATGACAAGAGCATCCCGGAGTACCAGGAACATACTTCAGTGGTAACTGCTGTAGTAGTGTACGGCCTTGCCAATCTTGACCACCTGCTGTCAAGGGAAGGGCTTTACAGGGAAGAGAAATAGTCAATAATTTAAATAAGGGGGGGGTGATGAAGCATGGATTGGCTTTTGCTGCTGTTGCATTGCTTGCTGCAGTGATTGTAGCTTTCGGCCAGGCAAGAAAGGTTGACCAGTCTGTATATGTGCCGGCAGATCCGCAGGTGGTGCAGGATCAGGATGAGATGACCTGGGATGACTACAGGCCGATCCCCGGTATGAACTGGGCTGACCCGTCCCTGAAGCCGGAGCGTGAGTTCCGGATGGCCCTTGTGGCTGTTGACTTTTCTGACCAGCCTTTTGTGATGACCCTGCCCAAAGGATCAGACCCGTTCGGGAATCCGCAGATTGATCCGGTAGACCGAAGTGAGATACCGCAGTTTTATACTGATTTCTGGCTTAAGCCTTCCGCTGTCAATCATGGTCAGACCATTAACGGATACTGGATGGAGCAGTCGAGGGGAAAGTTCGGAATCACGCAGCTTGAAGCCTTCGGCCCATACCGAATGCCAAAGCCGCTGTGGGCTTACGGGCTGAGTGAGTGGGGGCAAAACAATGCCACGCCGGACGGATCCAGTGTGCGTAACCGGATGGAGCACGATATTGACTCTCTCTGGCATGCCGACAAAGGTGACATAAAAGGTAATTATGACGCTATCCTGAGAGTATATGCAGGGTATGATGAGACAGGGGTCTGGCAGGAGTTTGGTGAGATGAAGTTCAACAGCAGGGATGAGATTCCGGCTGAGTGGGGCAATCCAAATCCTGACAAGCCACGCTGGGCTCCCACACGGTATGTTGAATGGACTTCCTGGAAGGCAGGCCAGATGCAATGGGGGCTTTCATCCATCCGGCAGGGTGAGAATTCAGGCACCATCACCCATGAGCTTGGGCATTTTGCCTTCAGCATAGGTGACAATAACAATAATCCGTATGTCAAACCTTACAGGCGAGCCGGATCAGGGCCATGGGATATGATGGACCGCGGTTCATTCAATGGTCCCGGCGGCCCTCATATGAGGTGGGTGGTGCCACCTGTTGCGGGGGCAGCTATGCCGGCAGGTCTGATGCTGCGCAACAGGCTTGTGAACAGGTTTATTACCGAACATGATCTCCTCACCGTGAGCCGGGAAGGACTGGCTTCTTCGGGCCCTGTGGTTGCTCGGATCACGGCACGCGCCGTTAAGCCCCTGCCGGGCGAATATGCCGGCATAATGGTCAGGCTCGACGGTGCTGAGCCTCATGACCGTACACCTGTGACAGATCCGGCTTCAGACCCGCTCTCTCCGGGCAGGCCCAGGTTCAATTACTACTCCCTCGAAGTGGTGCAGCGCATCGGGTATGACTCATTCTGCCCTGATAACGGGGTGTTGCTTGCAATGAACACCGACGGAGAGGGAGGCAATGGCGGACTTAACGGATTCAATTGCTTTAACTGGGTAATTGATGCTCACCCCGAGGATATCAATATGGTGGATTTTGTTAAGCCTGATGGTGAAAAGGTGATGCGTACGGTGGCTGACTACCGGCAGCTTAATGATGCACTTTTCCATGCAGGGCTGAATTCAGGCAGCAAGTTTGAATATGTTGACACCCACAACCGGCTCCATTTCTATGTCATTGACATTCATAGAAATGAGCAGGGAATTCTGTCATACACAGCCGGGGTGCGGTCACTTGATTCTGATGTTGTTAAGGAACCGGCCACGGTCTCTGCCGGGAAGGTTGCTCAGAAGATCGCCGGCGAAGGAATTGTTGAGTTCGAGGTTTCAGGAGATGATCTGTGCAGGTTGCACGCCGGTGTCACGGGTGACGGATGGGAGGTGAAACTATTTAATGAGGTTGTTGCCCCCGGTGACGGGAGAACCGTGAAGATTCCCGTTTATGTCAGGGCAAAACAAGGCTGCAGCAGGAGGGCTGAAATCACCCTTTCCGCTGTGTCGGAGAGCGACAGCAAATACAGGTCAGCAGCCTCGAGAAAGGTGATACTGCAATAGCTTACCCGGTTTTTGCGCGGAATTAATTTTTGAACATCCTGATTTGTGGCTTCGTTCAGGTATATTTGATATCTGAAAGGAGTTTGATGTGAACTGTTTGCTGACCGGATCGAACGGATTTATTGGCAGGAGGCTGGTTGAGGAGCTCTCCGCCGGCGGGAATAAGGTGAAGTGCCTGGTGCGGTCACCTGAAAAGTTCAGGGAACTGTCCTCCCTTCCCGGGGTGACTCCGATTGTCGGAGACCTTGATGCAGTGGATGTACTTGAGGAAGCTTCGGCATGTTGTGACACGGTTTTTCACCTTGCTGCGTATGCCAAACCCTGGTCAAAGGACAGGAGCCTTCCGTACAGGATCAATGTTGCCGGAACGGAGAACGTGCTAAGGGCTGCCCGGAAAGCAGGTGTCAGGCGTTTTGTCTTCACCTCTTCGGCTGCGGTGATAGGGCCTTCGCCGGGAACCGAACCCATAGATGAATCATTCCTGCGTACAGTGCCATGGTTCAATGAGTACGAGGAGACCAAGGCAGCTGCCGAAGAGCTGGTGAGGTCATACAACCGCGACGGAATGGAGTGTGTAATTGTAAATCCGACAAGAGTTTACGGTCCGGGACCAATCAATGAGAGCAACTCGGTCACGAAGATGATTTCTCTTTATGCACGGGGGAGATGGCGCATCATTCCGGGTGACGGCAAATGTGTGGGCAACTATGTAATGGTTGATGACGTTGTCAGGGGGCATATACTGGCTGCTCAGAAGGGCAGGCCTGGTGAGCAATACATACTGGGCGGAGAGAACCTGACCTTTGACACGTTTTTTGATACCCTTGCCACCCTTACCGGCAGGCGCCTGTGGTTGGTAAAGATGCCTGTCAGCCTGATGTCGGCAGCAGCCGGGGTGATGGAATGGCAGGCATCATTTACGGGCATACCGCCGCTGATAACTCCGTCATGGATTAAGAAATACCTGAATCACTGGAGCCTTAGCAGCCGTAAGGCGACAGAGGATATGGGCTATCAGCCAAGGCCCTTCGCCGAAGGCGCAAAGATTACAATGGAATGGCTGCAGAGTGGCTTTGAAAGGTAAAATGTTAAGATGAGTCAGTTGAAAGGAGTCATCCCCGGATCCGGGATAACTACCTGATCACAAGTTTTGTGAATGCTGTCTTATGGCCGTTGCCGCATTTGACAATGTAAGTTCCCGGGCGAAGCTTAACATCACTTTTTTGTTCAACACTTGTACTCCTGCTTGTCACTTCCATGATCTTAACCGTGATGCCGGATACGCTGCAGATAGACATCAGGCAAGGCAAATTAATGCATTCCGGTATTTCAACCGTGAAATTGCCGGATGCCGGATTAGGGTATACATTCAATGCCAGGGCTGGTGCATTTATTGACCCGGCTGAAGTACTTCCTGATAATGTCATTTTCCAGAGTTCATCCCCCGTGGAAGGTATTGCTCCATTAAAGACAAATGTTTTGTTTATACGCCTGAATTCAGGCCCCCAGGCGCCTCCGTTCGCAACATTGGTAAATTTTTCAGGTTGTCCGTCCGGACTGAGCAAACGCCATATTTCTCCGTCTGTTCCGTCATTTGCGGAAAAATAAAGTGTGTCTCCTATAATGACCGGGCTGACAACTCCCGAGCCCATTATTCCCGGCCAGATGTCCTTTATAATTTTCGTTCCTGATTCTGTTCCGTCAGAAACCCAGAGTTCGACTCCGGTTGAAGTTACTCCGGCAGAAAATACAAGTTTATTTTTGAATCCCGTGAAAAATCCCCCTGATAAGTTACCGTGACCGTCAGGGTTTATATCCCTCACCATATGAATTCCGTTATCATCATAAACCCATAATTCTCTTCCGTAGGGTGTCTTTTCAGCCTCAAAAAACATTTTGTTGCCGACAACAGTAATATGTCTCGGATCGAATTGTGTTGTTCCGTCAACAATATCAGTAACCCTGATCACGCCGTTTCCGGATACCTTCCAGAGTTGTGACCCTGTTCCGCTTATCTGGTCTTTAGCACGGAAATACATTTCGTCTTTGAATTCCGTGAAATAAGCCTCATCAAGTTGCCCCACCCTGATCTGGTCGGAAATTAGTATCGTACCTCCGGGAGTTCCGTCGGAGAAATAGAGTTTCAGGCTTGACAATCCGTTGAAGTAAAGTCCGCAGCTGCCTGTGGTTATGTACCCGGGTTGCGTCGAAGCAGCACCTTCAGTCAGGTCTTTTACCAGGAGGGTTGTCTCAGTGGTTCCTTCTGTCTTCCACAATTCTGTCCCCGTATCAGGGTGATATGCACTGAAATAAAGAACATTATTCCATTCGATGAGATGTCCCGGTTTACTTCCTGTGCTTCCAGGTGCTATGTCCTTTACCATGATGGTTCCCTCAGTGGTGCCGTTGGTTTTCCATAGTTCTGAACCATGGGTGCCGTCATCGGCGCTGAAATATGCCTCATCCTTATAAACTACCATGCGGCCGATACTGCTTCCGGTTGTGGTTGAAGGGTTTATCTCCTTCAGCAGGAAGGTTCCATCAGTGGTTCCGTCGGTGACCCACAGCTCGTTATTAGTGTTTCTGTGGTTGGTTGCCTTGAAAACCACCTTGTCCGGAAGCTGCGTCATATAGATGATAAATGAACTTTCGCTGCCGGCGTTAATATCCTTCAGCAATTCAGCCTGCTGTCCTGCCATGGTGTAAGAGAGAGCAGCCAGGATAAATGGTGATATCACTTTTTTCATGGGATTAACTGTTTTAGTTTATGAGTGCTAAACCTGTCAGAGTGCTTTGAGATCCCATCTGACTATATAATGATAGTCTGTCCCGTCCTTTTCCGGGTCAAAGGGTATTTGCTCATATATGGCCTCGGTCATGTCTGTAATTCTGACACCGGTAGCTTCTTTGGAGGAGCTCCAAGACACGTCCCCGTGCAGATGGTTGATGTCCTTTACCTTAAATCTGGCATCTGCTCCGATAAGGTTGTCGGTGGAGGTTGAGTTGTCCCAGACGCATCCGACATCCTTAACATAGTGTCTTGATCTTGTCTCCGTGGGCACATTCTCGGTGGGTGTGGCAATGTCATACCAGTTTTCCAGTCCGAACTGGCCCAGCTGGTCAGCAACAACTTTATTATCGGTTGGGAACAGGTTTGTTATCAGTATCAGACCCTTTATTGATTCTCGGGGAAAATCTCCTGAGCCAAACTCCTGATCGACCAGTCCGGTGCAATCGCAGTCGCCGCTGCAGTAACGGTCTTCTTTGTGGCTCCAGGTGCCTGTAACTTTGTCGGGTCCGAATATTGTGATTGGCTGGCCCTCCATTCCCTCCATCTGCGGGATTGGCTTGAATATCCCGGTGAAAGAGACTGTTTGCGACCCAGAATATCTTGTCGAACTCTTGCCGTGATCTTTTGTATAGTCCCATCTCTTCGAAACAGTTATGGTTCCCTTGTAGAATCCGCAGAAGATCGGGAAATGCTGATCAACAATAAGTTCATCCGGAGCTGTGGCGGACAACGGGTGTTTATCCTTTGGCAGGATATCGCATGAATTATAAACTCTCAGCCATTCATAACCGTCATCCTTATCTTCAGGAGGCTGGTACTCGACTCTGACCTCACCTTCCCCTACATTAAATACCTTGTAATCAGGCCCATAATCGCTATCAGCGCCATTGAGGATTTTTCCTCTGTAGATGCTGACCACAATCCTGTTGAATTCCCGTGACGGCCTGCCGCCAACGTCTTTAAATCCTGACAGGATAATTATCCCTTTCCCTTGTTCACAGATCTCCTCCTGTTCTGGCACTTCAACGTCAATTGAGACAGGTTTCTTTTCAAATTCTTCGAAGATCGGGTTGAGAGATTTTGGCGTTTTAAGCTTATTAAAGAGTGGCCGTGGATCATTGATTGTATTCTCTGATGACCATTCCTGAATTAGTTCAGGGGTATTTCCGTTATAGTAAAGGCGAAGTTCCATTTTTGCTATTACGGGCTTCTTATAATCCTCTTCATACTCAATAATGCGACCCCCTTTAAGATTTGCCTCGTAACTTCCCTTGAAGATGTATTCCGGCGGCTTGTCTGTTTCGGGGGCATAAAAGATCGGGGACAAAAAATGGAAGCAGGGATTGGTAAATCTTTCACCCATGTAAACTGACATCATTGTAGGGTAGCAATACCATTTTTCAGGCGGATCAAGCGTTTTGCACTTATCAATTGCATCAGTCAGTTCCGGGTTGAGCGAATCTTCTTCCCGGAATTCACGATCTCCAAGCTGCTCTGTCATGCATGCATTCCATTCCTTTAACCTTTGTTCATAGTCCTGGTTATGGGGGTTCAGGAACTCTACAAGCATTCCATGCCTTGCGCATTCTTCACATCTGCGCTGGGCACCTGCCTGGAAGCCGACTATCAGGATCAGCAACGATGTGGTCAGAACCCTTTTTGAATAAGTCAGGGTGGTCATGAATTAAATTCTTTCGAATTCGACGTCTTCCCAGTCGTCGTCTGTATCAGTGTCATTGTTTATGTCACGAACCAGCCACAGGTAGTCATCATCTGCTTCGAACGTGCCTTCAAATGACTCTGACATTCCTAGTGAAAGGTATGCATTATAGGTTGCTGATCCTTTCGGGAACCACTCCGGCGATTCGGTGCAATTGTCATTTGTGTCTTCAAGGCAGTCTCCTAATGCAGTAAGCCTGAACAGCACTTCGTCGCCATCGACTGTGATATTCCCTTTCAGCCCGAGAAGTGACATAACCGCAGAGCTGTTATCACGTCGGTAGATTACAACCTCCTCAAATGTGCCTTCAGCAAGCTTCAGGGTGTGTGTTATGTTTATTGCAACCTCCCCGGTATATCCCTTTTCAGTGTATTGCCAGGTACCGACATAGTCAGGATCGGTTGTGAACCAATCGCACGAGTGAAAGCAGCTCACCGTGAAAAGAAGGGTCAGTGAGAGCATGATTTTGTTCGACAATATTTTCTTCATGGTATAGTATTTATGGTTTTTATATGATAATAGCCTGGCCTTATCGGCCGGCGCATTTTCAATACAGTTCAGCAGTTGCCTGGATTGTGGTTACCTCAAATCCGGCACTCAGGAATCCGGTTCCAACTCCAAATCCCTCCTCAGTTTCAATTGTTAATTTTCCTTCATCAATTCTGACGTAGACGGCCTCCTCCATGCCCATAAAGTCAACTCCGGCGCCAAGCTGAAATCCGAAACCTGTCTCCGGTTTCCAGGTAACACCTACTTCAATCCCCGCGCCTATATTGAATTCCCACTCATTGTTATCAGTATTCCATTCAATACTGACAATAAAGAGGTCCAGGCTGACGGTATGTTCCACCGGAAACTCAGGTTTCCTGGTGTCTCCGCCCTCCCCGTCAGGACAATAATCCTTGATGTTGAAGCACTCCAGGGGGATCACCATGAAGAGGAGTAAAAAGTCCTGTGGGTCAATGGCATCTATATTCGATTTTGGAAGACCGTATGGGCTGGCTTCGGCGGTCAGCCAGCGGTATGCCTGGTCTACCTGGGATTTATAACAGTAATTTATTGCCTCCTCCAGGGCTTCCTGGTATGCTTCTGCCCTTAATTCTGCCATACTTTCGGCTGTCAATGGCATATCTCTCCAGCTGTTTATCTGCTCATTGGCAGAAATCCTTGCCTGCTGCAGTGCGCATTCCATAAAAAAGGAGCTGTATCCCAGCAGTTCAGATCCCATCTGACGGGTCAGTGATGCCCTTCTGTGCCCGGCCTCCATCATGGAATTAAATGTCAAGCGTGTCGAGGTTCTCATTACTACCGGTATGCCGGATATATACCTGTTCCAGTCTTCAGGCATGTTTTTCCACCTGGGCCAGAAGTCCATTATTACGCCCTCAACTCGCTTTGACAGGGCATCAGAATAACTCTGGGCAATGTTCTGCATCTGTTCGTCATATCTTCTCTCCAGCAATTCAGGAATTGTCCGGGCCTGCTCACAAGGGGACATCTGGTCCCACGGGGTCACCATCTCGTCTTCTGTAAATCCCTCTTCCTGGAGCTCCTTTCTTTCAATCTCGATCTGTTGTTTGAATTCTTCAGGATCAAGTGACTTTTTCACGGGTGGTTCATGAGGTGGTTTTGTTGTATACCAGAACAGCAGTTTTTTTGCGTCGGCGGGATCGAGTTCGGAAGCCTCCCTAAACTCTTCAAATGCTTCTCTCTTCATTCCCATCCGGAGGAGTATGATGCCCAGGTTCATATGATATTGTGCTATTCCGGGCGTGTAGAAGACAGCTTCACGGAAATATTTCAGGGCTTCCTCATTCTGGCCGTGGCGTGCGAATACCCATCCGAGAGAGGTAGCTGTGGGGGCTGATTCGCGGAAGAGGCTCCTGGCGTATGCAAGCAGCAGGAGCGCTTCAGCGTCCCTGTCTGAAACAGCCAGGCAGAATGCAAGGCTGCCGATTGACCCGGCAGATCTTTCATTTGTCTGAAATGCCCTGCCATAGCCCCATGAAGCAGCATCAAGATTCTGCTGGGCCAAGCCTGACATTCCTGCCAGCTGGTACACAAAGACCCTCTCATCAAATGAAAGAATCTTCCCCTGAGGCACTGATCTGAAAGCCTGCTGCTCAATATCAGGAGGCAGGTTCGGGATGGCATGCATCACGCACTCTGCGACAATCTTTCGTACCGTACTGATGCCGGGGGCCTCGGGAACCGAGACCGGGTCAACCGGTTCAAAATCTTCATCATTGACAATCCTGTCGCAACTCCGGTCCATGACAGAAAGTTCAAGGAACAGGGCCAGGGCATCCTCCACATCCTTCCTGTCATCCCCGTTAAGATCGGTTTCAATGTTCAGACCACCCCTGTCAATAAATCCGTCAATATCGCTTCTGTCGAACTGACCGTCCTGGTTTATATCATACTGCCGCCATTGTTTCGTGCCCGGGGCATGAGCACTCCCGGGTTCAGAAGCATATGATAAAGACGCGGCACAGATGGCCTGGACAAGCAGCAGTGCCGCAATATGTCTGCAATTAGTACACATCTGTCAGATCTTTATGAATTTGCTATACACATTCGCTCGGCGCCCGGCAGAGCTTCAGGCAAGCCTGGCTCTGCGTCACCTCTTTACGAATTCGACTCTGCGGTTAGCCGCTTTTCCTTCGGAGGTATTATTGGGCCCGGAGGGCTTGCTTTCACCCCAGCCCCTGCTGGTCATACGTGAGTTGTTGATGCCCATCTTTGCAAGCTGGTCGGCAACTGCCTTCGCCCTGCGTTCGGAAAGGTCCTGATTGAATGCCTCTTCACCGTCGCTGTCAGTGTGCCCCTCGACTGAAAAACTGATTTCAGGATGATCTTTCATCAGTTTGGCTATTTCGTTGATGACACCCATGGACTCCGGTTTTATTGTAGCCTTGTTCACATCGAACCGGATGCCACTGGCAACTATTTTGCCGTCCTGCATCAGCTTGTCATAAAGCCTGACAGCTCCTTCGGCTATCCTGATGTTTTTAATGAACCTGTTATTTCCCTGTGATCCCACGGTGTTCATCGGGTCACAGCATATTGTCAGACCCTCCGGATTGATTCCCAGGTTGGGAACATTGACCACTCTGGCATCATCAAGGTACACCTTCAGTGCCCTTGTATTGAAGCTGATTGCCACATGGCGCCAGTATCCACTGGTGATCTCACCTTTCTCCTCATACCCGGGATAATAACCTTCGCCCACATCATTAATTCCGGCATGATTGGCGTTGATAATCAGCGGATCAATGCTTATCGTGCTTTCACTCTGGTTCTTATGATCCCAGAAGTCGACATAATACTGGCAATATTCATCGGGTTCAAACCAGCAGTCGAACTCCACCGTAAACAGGTCTGGCAGGTTATCTTTTGCCGTTTCCCTGAAAAACGGAATGATGCATGAACCGGCTTCCCTGAAATGGATCACATTCTGGTCACCGAAGGACGCGTTTTCGACATTTCCTCCTCCTGCAAGATTCCACCTGGATGGGAACTCCCCGTTTTCCTCTCCCTCCTGGTTATCCTCGAAGATTATCTTCTCACCCGGGACAAAGTCATACCTGTTCCATTTAAAAGTGAGCTGTGGCTGACCTGATTCCTTTGCTTCAGTGGGGTTTCTCCCGGAAGTATTCCCGGGATCTGCGGATTCTTCTCCTGCTTCCTTTTGAGATGAGTCTTCCTTCGCCTTTTTCTCCTTCTTTTTGAAAATATTTCCAATTCCTTCCTCTATCTTGTCAAACCCGGCGTCAATAACCTCGTCAGTCTTCCGGTTTGCGCGGTGGTCAGTCTCCTCCTCAACCTTTTCTTTTACATTGACCCTGACTTTCTGCGGGCTGGCTTCCTGCGGCAGCAGAAAGAGCAATGAAGCCACAAGGGTAAATAACATTGAGTGTTTCATGGCCTTTTGGTTTTTTCAATGAAAGTTAGTCAGGCGGCCGGGGCAAGTCAACACTGAATGAGCAAAGAGGGGTGATGAATGAGTATCCGGGGTATTTGGGATGTGCGATTTGCGATTTGCGAATTGGGATTGCTGATACCGGCTGCCTCAGGATGGAGGGGATGTAAAAAGGGGGGATGCGAAGCTTTATTCGTAAAGGTGATCGTTGAGGGACTGCAGAACCTTTTGCTTCAGGACAGGGGAGACCGGGATGATGGTACCGTCTTTAAGCTGCAGATAACCACCATCATGCCTGTAAAACTTATCGATGTAATTAAGGTTCACTATGTGTGACTGGTGGACCCTGATAAGGCTTGTGCCGCTGAGCATTGCCTCATATTCCTTTATGGTGCGTGAGACAATGATATGCTTTCCGCCTGCAAGGTGAAAGTGTGTGTAATTACTTTCCGCCTCAGCCCTTATTATATCATTTACTGAAATCAGTTGCAGGGCTTCAGCTGTCCTGAGGATGATCCGTTTCAGGACTTTTTTGCCCTGCAGGTTTTCTCTGAGAGCGAGCAGCTTCAGTTGCTCCTCTTCATGGTTAATAATTTCACGTGCCTTTAAGATGGCAGCTCTGAGTTCATCCTCATCAACCGGCTTAAGAATATAATCGAGTGCGCTGACCTTGATTGCATCGAGGGCGTACTCCTGGTGACCGGTGATGAAGATTGTACGGAACCGGACCGGGGAGACCTGTCTGAGCAGTTCAAAGCCGAGACCGTCCGGCAGTTCGATATCCAGGAAGACGATATCAGGCTGATGTTCTGTCACAGCGGCAATACCTTCTGCCACTGACCCTGTGGCAGCGCTGACGGTGATGTCAGGAAAGCTCTCTTTCAGAAGGGTTGCAATAATACTTCTTACCGGGGCTTCATCATCAACAATCACTGCTCTCATGGCATGAAACATTTTATGCGTAAATCTTCTTCCATGGCAGCATCATCACCACCCTGGTGCCTGCGGCATTGCCATCCTCGTACAGGTCAATGATCTCGTAACTTATCTGTTTCTCCTTCAGGATTTTTCTGAAGTGTTCCAGCCTCTTTTCAGTCAGTCTTGTAGAGATGGATTCCTTTTTCATTAAAGGCTTATGCTCTGCCGCCTTTTCCCTGCCTATTCCATTGTCAGCCACTTCCAGCATCATCAGTCCGTTCCTGAGAGAATACCTCACGCTTATCCGGCCGTCTTTCGTGCCGGGCAGAAGTCCGTGTTCGATAGAGTTCTCAACACAGGGCTGCGCAAGCATGGGAGGCACTGAAACATTCTCAGGGTCTATGGCTTCGTCAATTTCAATGCCGTAACTGAATCCGTTTTCAAACCTGAGCTGCTGTACGTCCATGTAAAGTTTAAGAGTCTCTATTTCTTTATCGAGTGCGATATACTCCTCCCGGGTGTTCTCCAGGATACTTCGCATCAGCTGTGCGATCTTGGTAAGAAAAGCATTGGCTTTCTGTGGTTTGTCCTTCAGGATCAGATCCTGGATGGCGCAGAGCGAATTGAAGATGAAGTGGGGATTCATCTGGGCGCGAAGCAGCCTTTGTTCAAGGTCTACCTGTGTATACCTGGCCTTCAGGCGGGCATGCCTGATATAGAGCAATGCCAGGATTGCGATTATTGCCAGCAACAGGACAAGGCCGGAAAGAAGAATCCTCTGTTGCCTGATCTTGGTTTCACTCAAGAACCTTTCCTGCATCCTTTCAAATTCTGCCGCTTTCTCCTTCTTGTCAAAATCATACTGGATCTCCATTCTCGTCACCTGCTTAAGGAACTCGTCATTGCTGATCGAGTCACTTAGCTGCATATGCTCTTTCAGGTACCGGTAGGCCTTATCTTCCATACCTCTTTTGCTGCAGATATCGCTCAGCAGCAGCGTCGCGTCGGAGACAACCAGCGGAAGTTCCTTCTCTTTTCCCAGCCTGTATGCGGTGAGGCTGTTTGAGTAAGCCCTGTCATAGTTGCCCAGAGTTTGCCAGATGTTACCAAGGGTGTTATAAAACTCCGGCGGCACAGGCAGATCTGATGACGATGTAATGTCCATAGCCATTTTCATGTAATTCAGGGCGGAGTCAGGCTGTGAAAGGAGAAGCAGTGTGGATGCCATGTTATGGCAGGCAGAAGCTTCTCCCACCGGAATATGCATCAACCTGTTAAGCACAAGGCTTTTACGCTGATAGACCAGTGCACTGTCAAACGCCTCCCGTGAGTTGTATATCTGAGCAATGGTATTGCATATCTTGCTCACCTCCCATAAGTCCTTCCGCTTTTCTGAGAGCATCAGGTGTTTTCTGCTGAATTCCAGTGCCTTGTCATAATTTTTCTGATAATAATAAGCCAGTCCGATACTTCCGTAAGCTATTGACATTCCTGAGGTGTCCCTCTTTGCTTCCCAGAGTCTGAGAGCTTCAAAATAAGCGTCGATGGCCTGACTGAAGAGGGCCATTTCCTTATAAAGATTACCCAGGTTGTTTGTGGCGTCTGCAAGGGGCAGTGTGTCTTTTACCTGACTTGCTATGGCAATTGCTTTCTCGAGATAACCTTTTGCTGCTTCCAGATCCTGATTCTGCCTGGCCAGGTAAGCCAGCACATTCAGGCTGTTGACCATGCCGCGGTGATCCTTTGATTCTTCGAAGTATTTAAGAGCCAGGTTGATGTAATGTTCGGAAGATGCATGATCACTTCTGAAACTGTAAACATATGACAGACCATAACACGCTCGTGCCTTGCCGGTTATATTACCGGAGGCTTCATAGAGCTCCAATGCCCTTGAGTTATAATAGAGTGCACTGTCACCCGGATTGTATTTTGCGAGGTAAGCCATCCCGAGTGCAAGGGATGCATCAGCCATTCCTTTGATATAATTCAGCTTTCGCGAAGCAGTCAATGCCTGGTGTGATATCATGATTGCGGTGTCAGGATTTCTCCGGGCCATGGTATAAGCCTCTTCGGCAGTTTTAGTTATGGCTGCCGTGTCAGCCAGTTCCTGGGAAAATAAATGACCGGCCGGAATCACCAGCAATAAAACCAAGAGTCCTGCTAAGGTTTTATAACAAGTTCCAGGTGACATATTGGTACTTCCCGGTTAACACCAGAGAACTAATTTCGTAAAAAAAGCCCTTCAGGTCAACTGTTTCAGAGGGAAATAATATCAATTCTCTGGTCAAGCATGTCTGCCTGCAGCAGGCGGCCGGACAGTATATCGCCGGCACCGGTGATTATCTTGATCACCTCGCATGCCTGCACTGCCCCGATTATGCCGGGAAGGGGGCCCATCACACCCGGAGGACCTGATCTGTCTTCCGTCTTCAGGTGCATCTCCTCGGGGTAGAGATCGCGGTAAGAGGGCCCGCCCATGTAGTTGAATACCGATGCCTGGCCCATGAACTCCCTTACAGCACCGTAAACCATCGGTATGCCCGCCTTCAGGGTAGCGTCACACAGGATATACCGGGTTGAATAATTGTCGCAGCAGTCGACTGCGATATCATATCCGGCAAGTATCCCTCCGGCATTTTCTTCAGTGAACCGCACGGAGTAAGCCAGCGCCTCCGTATGAGGGTTGATCCTTCTGAGCTTTTCCGCGGCGGTTTCGGCCTTGGGTCTGGTCACGTCGCCTGTCTCATAAAGTATCTGCCGCTGGAGGTTGCCGGTACTGATCTCATCAGAATCCACAATGCCTATCCTGCCCACCCCGGCTGCTGCGAGATACATCAGCACCGGTGATCCGAGGCCGCCGGCACCTATCACCACGACGGAAGCCTTCCTGAGCAACTCCTGTCCTTTTTCGCCGATGCCGGCTACCGTCAGTTGCCTCTGGTAGCGGATAAGTTCGTCATTGGTAAGTGCGGTCATTTCTGCGAGGGTTTGTATTTTTCTCAGTCTGAATAGGTTTCGGCTCTTTCAAGCTGTTTGCGGATCATTTCCAGAAATGCCGGAGTGTTGCGTTCAACGGAGAGTTCGGGGAGATTGTCAAAATCAAAAAATCCTGCTTCCGAGGTCTCGATGCTGTCTCGCAGTACGCCGTCAACGAGGTCGCAGAGGACTACAATCTTATAAAAGTGGTACGGCAGGGGCGGAAATCCGTGCCTGTCTGTATCAGCTATTGCCAGCACCCTGTTGAAGCGGACATTGAGGCCGGTCTCCTCGCGGACCTCCTTCACAGCCACTTCTGAGGGAGAGTAATTTATGTCAGCAAAACCACCTGGCATTGAATACCTGCCGTCAATTTTTTCTCTCACCATCAGTAATTTACCTTCTTTCAGCACCACTGACCTTATGTCCACTTTCGGAGTCTGGAATCCGGTTTCGTTGGTAAAAAGATCATGTATTTTCGAAGGCCTGGTGTCACAGACAGTACCGGCAAGTTCAACGCTGAGTCCGCGAAGTTCTTCATACCGCTCCCTGTCAAATTCACTCGCGGCAAAGTGAATTCCTGACTGTGCTATAGCCTGCACTCTTCTTGCTATCCTGAGTATCTCGTTTTCCAATTTCAGAAATGTCGAATGTATGCGCTAACTTATGAAAAAATCATGATATCACCAGTCATTGTCTGCCGGTTGCTGTTGAGGGGCGGCTTTAACCAGAAACGGTACGGTTTTTGTGCGTTTTAACGGTAACCCAGATTATGCAGTCATGAAAAAAGCGATCCCGGGCAGTCTGCTTCTTATCACTGCCATTCCGGTAATATTTGTGTCATGTGACAGGCTAAGGGATGAACCCCGGCCAGGAGTTCCGGATAATTTGCTTTAAGCCTGGCCGGTTTTCCCACGGTCAGACAGACTGAATGACAAAATATTTTTTTGCGAGTGGGGAAACGGGGGAAAAGACTGCTCCGGCCAGTGCCGGGGCAGTCTTGTTATTTGTATGGTATTATATTTGTGCATAAATGTTGTACCTTAACCGGGAAAATAATGAAAAACACATTCTTAAGCCTGGCAATTATTGTGGTTGCCGGCACGACGGGACAGATGACATCATGTGAAGATCAAACGGAAAAATCCCTCCCGGCCGACCCCGTGGAGATAAACCTTTCCCTGAAGCAGAGAGAGGTGGTAGCCTCTGCAAACAGGTTTGGCTTTGACCTGTTCAGGCCGGTGGTGGCCGGGGAGGAGACAGGTACAAACATCATGATCTCTCCTTTCAGTGTCACCAGCGCACTTTCAATGACTCTGAACGGTGCCTCAGGAGAAACATTCAACGCGGTCAGATCGGCTCTGCGCTATGACGGCCAGAGCCTTGAGGAGGTCAATGAGACCTATCGCAGGCTAGTGACAGAAATGGTTCCTGTGGATGAGCGGGTGGTAATGGAAATTGCCAATTCAGTCTGGGCTGAGAACAATTTCCGGGTGAAGAAGGAATTTATGGATGCCCTGAAGGAGTGGTACCTGGCGGAAGCACGGAATTTTGATGTGACCGATCCACGCTCAGTGGATATCATCAATGGCTGGATTGAGGAGAAGACCCACGACAGGATTCAGAATATGCTTTCATCACTTGACCGTGACCTGGTGATGCTGCTTGTCAATGCGGTTTACTTCAATGGCAAGTGGAAGCATCAGTTTGACATTAATAATACTGCAGAACGTCCTTTTTTCGTTACTCCCGGGAACCCCGTCAAGGTGCCGGTGATGTACCAGAAGCAGAAGTTTGCCATGTCTCGTCAGGAGAAGGTGACACTGGTTGAGTTGCCGTACGGGCAGGGCAACTACTCGATGGTGGTGGCTCTTCCTGATGAGGAGATCGCCCCTTCGGAGATTGTCACCGGACTTGATGCCGGGAAATGGGAGGAATGGATGGAAAGCCTGTCATACGGGCCGACTGAGGTTGAGTTGTACATGCCGAAATTCAAGTACGAATACAAGCGTAAGCTGAATGATGATCTGATCAGCCTGGGGATGGGTCCGGCTTTTGCCCCGGGCATTGCTGACTTCAGCAGGATAAGCGACGAGGAGATATTCATCTCGTTCGTTCTTCACCAGACATTCATCGAGAACAAGGAAGAGGGCACGGAAGCTGCTGCGGCGACTGTAATAGGGTTCACCCGTACATCACTTCCTCCCGAGCCCGAGGTAATTGACATAAACAGACCGTTCCTTTACTTTATCCGGGAGACGACTACCGGCACGATAGTATTCATGGGGCTGGTTGCTGATCCCACAGGGGAGTGAGGAATTGCGATTTGAGATTTTAGATTTGCGGATTGCGAATAGTCATGCCTGAATTACATTGACTCTTTTCTGAGCGAGAAGTAACTTGCCAGTTCAGCCATGGCGTTGCCGTCATTCTGAATGTCACGTATTATGACCCCTTTTTCTATGATGGCTATGCGGGTGCATATCTCTGTTATGTGATTCAGATCATGACTTGAAATTACCATCAGCGTGCCGTTAGCCCGGTTGAAGTCTGACAGGATTCGCTTCAGAACTATCTGGGATGAGGGATCCAGTCCGTTGAACGGTTCATCGAGGATCAGTACACGTGGTTCAGTCACCAATGCCGATGCAATCCCGATCTTCTGGCGGTTTCCCCTGGAGAAATCCCTTATGAATTTTTTCTTCTGACCAAGAACCTCACCATTGAAGAATTCGCTGAAACCGGCAAGCCTGGCTTCGGTCAGCTCCGGTGCCAACCCGTATTCTTCCGCAATGAAGCCGAAAAACTCTTCGGGAGTGAGATAGTTTATCAGGAATGATTCGTCAAGGTAAGAAGCCGTATAATCCTTCCACTTTTCAGACCTTGCAACAACATGAATTTCTGAGGTCACGCTTCCTCTGTCTGGGCTGATCAGGTCGAGCATCAGCCTCAACAGCGTAGTCTTCCCTGCGCCGTTATTGCCTACCAGTCCGAATATTTCTCCGTCATGGATGGTGAGCTCACTGATGTTGAGCACGGTTTTTCGTTTGTAGCTTTTAACCAGGTTGGTTACCTTAATCATATTCTGAAGTTTCAGGCTGAAAGTTTTCTGTATCCTTCCAGCAACTTGTACTTACGTTTCATGAAGGTTGCGACGATGATGTTTTTAAGCCACCATTTGTGAAAGATCACAAACAGTATTCCCAGGGTGGCTAAAACGATTATGCCTCCGGTTTCGCCCGCAACCAGCGATGTCAGTTCGCAGATTGCAATGGGTATTATCACAAAAAAGAATGTCATTATGAACTGGCTTCCCTTTACCCCCTGGTAGTTCATGAAAGTACTTGCTTCAAGGTCAACCTTTCCATCGTTAAGGGTGGCCAGCAACATTGTAAGGCAACTGTTGGGGCCCAGGAGGTAAATCATTAATGCTGTCGTGAGAAGTACGCTTATCCTGCCCGAAATATATGACAGGACAGCTATCGGGATGAAGGTGATAAGAGTCAGTATTGCCTGCAGGTAGTATTTTGCCCTGACATAATTCAGGAAGTCGTTTTTCCTTGCCATTACACCGTCAAAGTACGTGCTCTCCCAGCTGAACAGCAATTGCCCGTATGACATTGCCCCAAGCCCGAGAAACATTGTGGTAAACAGCATATTGATGTATCTCTCCTGCTCGTCGTAAGCAAGGAAAAAGATGAAGGCGTAGACAATAAAGAACAGAACGAAGAACATGGCGTTCCTCGGGCGTTTGTTCCGGAGTATCATTGCCATCTCAAGCGACATATACCTGCCTGTATCGCCGAAACGTGCCAGGCGTCCGGTAAATGCATTTCGGTGCGTCCGGTATGAAGACACTGACGATCCGCGGTCAACACGCAGGTATTGATGCAATAACCGGTTGATAAGGATAACCGCTGCGGTTATAAGGACAGCGGGAATAAAATAAGCAAGGGGTCTACCTTCTGTCAGTGCCATGCCGAGTGAGCGGGAAATGTCGCCGACGGAACCGCCCATCCTGTCAAAAATGAAAAATGCTGTGGCAATTCCAATGGGAATTAACCAGTTGAGCGGATTTATCCTGGTAAGCATCCCGGTCATAAGGGCCAGAATGTTGTTCATTATTACCAGGAGAAAACTGCCTCCAAGAAAAAGCAAGGCTGCCTGGATTCCCTCAAACGGTGCCGTAACCTTAATCACGAAGGGCAGTATAAGAAACAACGGAAGGAAGTTAAAAAGTGAAAATAAGCTCCTGATAATGATGTTGCCTGCAAGCTTACTTCTCCTGATCCGGAATCTCAGGTAGGGTACAACATCCAGCGATGGTACAGGCTGGATGATACACCTCACGAGATAGTCCGCAAGAAGATACCAGACTATCCACTCATGAAATTTACCTGATGCCTCTCTTCCCTCACCGGCAATGGTTGAACTGACATCCAAACCCAACGTCAGGAAAATGAAGATGAAATTTAATCCCACCAGGGCATACAAAAGCCTCGTGATGAGGTTTCTTCTCCAACGCTCATTGCGGATAAATGACTTCCAGATGTGAGAGTAGAGATACGTTCCGGCTTCTTTCACTCAGCTTCCTTTATGCATGCCAAATTACAGATTTTTGTATGCTGTTGTTGTTTCCATCAGAAGTATTTCGGTCCAGAAACGAATAATTTATTGCAGTGTGGGTAAAATGCTTTTTCTTTACATTGATGAACCTGACCTATATCGATTTTCTTGTTAGCGCCGTGCTGGCCACCATCATGTTCGGTGTGGGGCTGTCTATCAATTTCTCCGATCTTCAGAAGATTTACCGGTCGCCGAAGGCATTCATCCTCGGGCTTGTATCACAGATGATACTTCTGCCGCTGATAGTATTCCTGATTATAGGGTTTACTGACCTCCATCCAACCCTGAAGGTCGGTTTTATCATCCTTGCTGCCTGCCCCGGCGGCACGACTTCGGGTTTTGTCACCGTACTGTTCAGGGGTAACGTGGCTCTCTCAGTATCGCTGATTGCCATAAACAGTCTCCTGACCCTGGCAACCATCCCGCTGCTGGTCAATCTTGCCCTGACAGTATTCATGGGGAAACACTCGCCATTTGAACTGCCATTGGTGGCATCATTCCTGCAGATTTTCTTCATTACCCTTCTGCCGGCAATAACCGGAGTACTCCTGAGGTACTTCCGGGAGAAGATCGCCGACAGGATTCAGAAGCCGGTACGGACCGTGATGATAATCCTGTTTGCAGGAGTCTATATTATCATAGCTTTTGCAAAGGAATCGAGCGGTGGTTCAGGGATTACAACAGAGGAACTCTGGAAGATACTTCCGTATGCCGTGCTGATCAATTTTGCCGGATTTGCTGCCGGGATGGCAATGGGGCTGTCCGGTAAATCAGGGCTGAGGACATCATGGACAATAGGCGTTGAGGTGGCCCTGCAGAATACCACCCTGGCGTTGCTGGTGGCCGGCACGCTGATACAGAGCAATGAGATGGTCAAGCCGGCACTGGTATATGCGCTGTTTTCATTCTGGACGGCACTGCTTTACGGTGTGGTTGTCAAGTGGTACGACGGTTCAAAACTGTTCGGGGAGTTCAGAAAGTAAAATGAATTCCGAATTGCTCAATGTGATCAGGGTCACAGGCAGGACAGAATTTTACCCGGGCCCTATTCAACAATAATTTCATCGCAAAAAAGCCACGCCTTACTTCCCGCACCCGCATGCCACGGCGGACAGGTGATCTCGCCCCTGGCTACCACGCGAACGTACCTGGCCGTCACGACAGGGAAGGATGAAAAATATGTCTCAGTCCTGTTGCCCTGATCGGCAGGGTCAATCTCTGTGATCACTGTGCCCAGGGGAGTATAGTTGCTGCCGTCATCCGAGCATGAGTATTCAACGCTGCGGGGCAGGAAGATCCAGCTTCCGACGGCGGCCATGAAGGATGATGATACGGAGGTGATTCCAGTCTCCTTTCCAAGATCAATCACCACATCCATGTCGGTTCCTTCAAATCCCTGCCAGTGCCCATCGTTGAAGTCGCCGCTGCCGTTTATACCGTTGACCAGAGTGCGATCGCCGTGACCCCTGTATCTGTCAGAGAAGGGAATGTTGTATTGCACCTTCATTCCGGTGGCCCTGTTGATACTGATGTTTTTGGAGCTGATACCTCCTATCATCTTTCCCTCTCTGAAGATAGCAGCTTTTACTTTGGCTTTTTCGGTCATCTTCAATGGCTTGTCATACACTGGCGAGCCGGCAACAGGATCTGACCCGTCAGTAGTATACCTGATCTCGGGCGATGGTTGCTCTGAAGTCATCTCAAGGATAATCCCTGCAGTTGCTTCGTCATATGAAGCAGACATGTCAACGTGGAAGGAGCCCCGGGAATAGTTGATGCCTGCCGCGTCAAACCGTTCCATCATTTTCGGGAGGCGATGGTTGAATCCTTCCCAGTCCCGGCTGCCAGCCGGGGACCAGACAACTTCCGAAAGTGCCGTAAGCCTTGGAAGAATCATATACTCTGCCGTTGCGCCATCAGATATGTATTCAGTCCAGAGGCATCCCTGAGCCCCGATGATCATTTTTGCTTCATCGGCTGTAAGCTCAGGAGGTACAGGCTCAAACGAATAGACCTTTTTAAGTGTCAGTAGTCCGCGGAACGATTCCGGTTCGGTAGCGGGGTCTCCCTGGTAAACGTTCAGATAGCAGTGTGAAACCGGGGCCATGACTGCCCTGTGGCCTGACCTGGCGGCTGCAATGCCTCCTTCGAATCCCTGCCATGACATTACTGTGGCTTCGGGAGCCAGCCCGCTCTGAAGTATCTCATCCCACCCGATAAGCTTGCGGCCTCTCGAGGTCAGAAATGCTTCGATTCGTTTTACAAAATAACTCTGCAGCTCATGTTCGTCCTTTAATCCTTCTTTCCGTATCCGTGCCTGGCAATCGGGGCATTTTTTCCACTCCGTTTTATCGGCCTCATCGCCGCCAATATGGATATATTCTGACGGGAAGAGATCAATCACCTCAGTCAGCACATCCTCAATGAAACTGAATGTCTCGTCCTTTCCGGCGCAGTATATGTCTGTAATGGGCCATACTCCTCCGGGGAGCACGGTGAAGGGCCCTCCGGTGCATGAGTATTCCGGGCAGGCAGCCAGCGCAGACCCGACATGTGCCGGCATCTCTATCTCGGGCACCACAGTGATATGTCTCTCAGCCGCATATACCACTATCTCCCTGATATCGTCCTGGGTGTAGAATCCGCCGTAGGTTGCTTTTTCCCCGGGTTGCTGAGGCTGCCTCGAGTCCCAGGGTTTGTCCTCGCGGTCAACGCGCCATGCCCCGACTTCAGTGAGCCCCGGGTACTTTTTTATCTCTATCCGCCATCCCTGGTCATCTACCAGGTGCCAGTGGAAGACATTAAGCTTATGCATGGCGAGGATGTCAATGTATTTCTTTACGAACTCCTTGTCGAAGAAATGCCTGCTGACATCGAGGTGCATTCCTCTCCACCCGAAGCGCGGGTAGTCTGTTATGCTGACACAGGGGATGGTCCATATCACCTCTTCTTCCTGGCTGTGTGAGAAAGCCTGCGGCGGGAGCAGCTGTCTCAGTGTCTGGATTCCCCTGAAAAGCCCCGCTCCCGATCCGGCAGTGATTGTCACTTTCTTCTTTTCAACCTTTAGCCGGTACTCTTCGGATCTCCACTCGAGGGATACATCAATTAACAGCGAGATATCACCATCAATTCCTTCGTTCACAGCCAGTTCATAACCTGTAGCAGGGCGCAGCTCCGAGGCAAGCTGCCCGGCTGCTGCCAGTGCCTCCTGACTGCCTGACCATGAAATGCGGGTACCGGATGCAAGCCTGAACTGGCCGTGCGACAAGACCATTTCAACAGGTTGCGGCACAAGAGAAGGAGCAGTCTCCTGGTCATTGCTGCATGCGGCCAGCAGCATGAATGCTATCAGAGCGCAGATCAGGACCGGCGGTTTCATAATATTGTTTATTTAATTACTTCAATATCAAATATTTCATGCCTGTCAAACTGCAGCCAGTACTTTATCGAATTCTGCCTGACCAGTTCCCAGTAGATATCGCTGTCGAGACCGTATATAAAGTTAATTTCCTTCAGTTCAGCGGTGACCCTTTCAGCGAGCTCATTTTTAAGTGTGATCCTGACAGTTCTGTCCTTATGTGTGAAGTCGGCAGCCGGAAAGTAAGGCTGTTTCGGACTGACCGTCAGCAGTCCGTGCCCCGGGGTGGCTCCGGTGCTGACCTGGATGCCATCATTCATGCAACTGAGCGGGGGAGTTGATCCGGCATGTGTGGTAACCTCCATCTCATCAACTCCGGTGCAGAAATATTCGCGCGCCCTGATGCCCATCTTTACCCCGATAATTGCAAACACTCCGAGGTGGCGATGCAGTTCGTTGGCTATCACTCCCGAGGTCCACTCATCCTCGCCATATTTGTTTCTTATTCCGGAAACGAAAGGCTGGATGTCAGGCATGTAAAACGATGTGTCCGCGGGCATCCTTTTTATGGTCTGCATTCTTTCCACGGTCTCGCCGCGAAGCATTTTAAGAGCTGCTGTCCGGAGCCCGTTTATGTCCGACGGGGTGCGGTATGTTATCCTCTTATCGCTGCCCTCCTGGCTGAATAGCTCCGGGAAGTGCAGGAGCAGCGGCACCATCTCATCATAAGCGGTATATGCGAAACTGTGAGATGGCATTGAGTTTATGAGGTCACTTACCCTGAATGCATATGGAGAACGGATCATGCTTATGTTGCCCAGAAGCCCACTATCATAAAACCCCTCTCCTCCGCCTCCGGTCACCGTTACCGGAATCTTTCCTGCCAGAACCTTTTCCGCTGATGCGGGATCAGACCTGTAATTGCTTCCATCTTTTCCCGGAAGGCCGCTGTTGCTCCAGTAAATCTGCTTCACTTTGCCGGCGAATGAGGGGGATTGTTCCATTGCCACTGCTGCGGTTTTCAGGCTGCCCATCGCAAGGAATTTGACAGGTGTTGTCTCTGAAGCAAGCATCTTTTCGATGAGAGCTACTGCATCCCCGGGTCCGGCCACAGGGAGGCCTTCATGATAAAGCCCGTCGGCCAGGTCCCTTAGCTTTTCGTACGCCACGGGGGCCTTGTGAAATCCGTCCGAAGCCGTTATTGCCAGAATCCTTACATCCGGTGATGCCATCAGCATGCATATTGCCTTCAGGTCATCAATCCCGCCGTCGCTGTCAATTATGACAAAATGCCTGGGCTTCCAGGGGTGTGCTCCGAGAGAAATAATAACAAGAGAAAGAAGTATGGTTAGTATTGTACGCCTCATTTCATTGCTTTTTGCCAAAAATAGCAAATTAGTGCAGAAAATGCTGAAGGCTGCGGCCTGACTGTGATTCACCGATTGATATCTTCCCTTCTTTCCGGGCGGCTTTGGCCCCTGGTTCCCCCGCCGCAATCTCTTCCTTATCCCACCTGCAGTTGAAGAAAATCTCTTTTTTACTATCTTGACAACCTTAATTTCCGTCATGTGAAGAGGAAGACCCGGATACTGTTTTTTATCGGCCTTGTGGCCGGGATGGTTATCCTTGCCGGATTCGGCAAGGCAGTTGAATATACTTCCACCAATGATTTCTGTGCGGTTTGCCACGTCCATCCGCAGGCAACGACCTCCTGGAAGCAGGGTATCCACTACGCCACTCAGTCGGGCTACCGTACCGGCTGCGCCGAATGTCATCTTCCGCCGAAGGGTGAGGGTTACCTGGTTGAGAAGGCGAAGACAGGAATGCGTGACCTGTGGAGCCACTGGACAAAGGATTCTGCAGATTTTGACTGGGAGGCGGCATCGACACTTGAGAGAGCCTCGAAACACGTTTATAATTCCAGTTGCATCCATTGCCATGAAAATCTCTTCCCGGCAAAGCTGACACGCGATGGATCCGAGGCTCACCTCTACTACAAGCAGATGACTGAAAAGGGAGAGGATTTGCAGTGCATAAGCTGCCACCTCAATGCCGGACATTATATCGAGGGTTATATCCATGGGAGCAACACCGGGTTTGGTGCTTCTGTGGCCAGGGCGGACACACTCTATCAGTACCCGGCCAAGGTGACGGGCTTTAAAGATTTTACCGAGCAGGTGCCGGGTTCGGCAGTTACCTTCAGGATGATTGCGGTGCCTGGAGGTGAGTTCACCATGGGCAGTCCTGAGGGTGAGCCGCTGCGCGGCGAAGATGAGGCTGAGAGGATGGTAAAGGTCGATTCCATTTTCATTGCCGAGGTGGAGGTGACCTGGGATGAGTACATGGAGTTTTACAGGCAGACGGCATCGGAAGGGAGGAGTACCGATACGGAAGGTGCGAGGGCAAAAGCTGCCGGTGTTGACGCCATCAGCGGAGCCACCCCTCCCTATGGCAAACCCGACCAGAACTGGGGTATGGGACAGCGGCCGGCCATCTCGATGAGCTGGCATGCGGCGGAGACCTATTGCAGGTGGCTCTCTAAGGTTACCGGCAAAAACTACAGGCTCCCGACCGAGGCTGAGTGGGAGTACATCTGCCGTGCAGGGACTACAACGCCATACTTCTTCCCGGGAGACCCTGCTAAGTTTGAAAAAAAGGGCCTTTTCGGAGGCAAACCTGATACGTCGGTGATAAGCACCTTCGTGATCTACCACGGCAACAGTCCTTCAAAAACCCAGGAGCCGTCGGCTGTGAAGCCCAACCCGTGGGGGATAAGGAACATGAGCGGCAACGTTGCTGAGTTCTGTTCCGATATCTATGAGGGAACCAGTGAGCATGTCATCAGGGGCGGATCATTCCGTGACGGGGCTGCTGGTGTCCGCAGCGCTGCCCGTGACCATACCCGCACCGATGAGTGGCTGAAGACCGACCCGCAGATGCCCAAGAGCATATGGTGGTACTCTGATTGTTTTCATGTTGGATTCCGGGTCGTAATGGATTGGAAATAAGGCAGTAGGCAATAGGTGGCAGGCAATAGTGACAACCGAGAACATCGCAAATCGCAGGTCGCAAATCGCAACTCCAGATCGCACATCGCACATCGCAGATCGCAACTCCAAAGACCTTCAGACCTCAGACCTTCAGACCTCAGACCTTCAGACCTCAGACCTTCAGACCTCAGACCTTCAGACCTTCAGACCTCAGACAAAAACATTATCTTTGGCTATCCAACCAATTCATACCATGAAAAAATCATCCATATCCAGAAGAAACTTTCTTGGCACGGCTGCAGCCGCGGGGGCGGCAGGCATCGTTGTGCCGGCATTCATCACATCATGTTCAACCGAAAAACGCGCAAAAGTCGTGCTGCCAACAATGCTTGATGCAGCACCTGACGGTCCGCTCCTCAAGGCAGGCCTGATTGGCTGCGGCGGCAGAGGCACGGGCGCTGCTCTTAACTTTTTACATGCGGGACCAAACCTGACAATAGCTGCCCTCGGTGATGTCTTTGCCGACAGGATCACCGCATGCCGCGAACGCCTGGCCAAAGACGGGGTGGAAATTGCTGATGAAAAATGCTATACAGGTTTCGATGCCTACCAGAAGGTAATTGATTCAGGGGTTGACATTCTAATACTTGCGACACCGCCATACTTCCGCCCGATGCATTTCGAGGCAGCCGTAACGGCTGGCAAGCATGTGTTCATGGAGAAACCCGTTGCCGTCGATCCGGCAGGAGCAAGGCAGATCATGGCCACGGGCGAAAAGGCGAAAGGAATGGAGCTCTGCGTTGTTACCGGAACCCAGCGTCATCACCAGCACGATTATGTGGCAACATGGGGCAAGGTACAGGAGGGAATGATAGGAGACATCGTGGCAGCCAACTGCTACTGGAACCAGAACCAACTCTGGTACCGGGACCCCAATCCCTCATGGTCGGAGATGGAGTATATGATCCGTGACTGGGTCAACTGGTGCTGGCTTTCAGGTGATCATATTGTTGAACAGCATGTCCACAACATAGACGTAATAAACTGGTTCACAGGCAAGAAGCCGGTTTCGGCCGTCTCCTTCGGCGCACGCCACCGTCGCGTCACAGGTGATCAGTATGATTTCTTCAGCACTGATTTCATCTATGACGGCGGCTTCCATGTGCACAGCATGTGCCGCCAGATCAACGGCTGCGAGGGTAACGTCTCGGAGTGGATACAGGGAACGAAGGGCACATCCAACTGCCAGAACACGGTATGGGATCAGGCCGGAACAGAGCTCTGGAAATATGATGGTTACAAGCTTGATGACCAGGGCAAGATGACAGAAGAGCTCATCCGCAGCCCTTATGACCAGGAGCACATTGACTTCGTGACGGCAATCCGTACCGGGAAGCCGCTGAATGAAGCTGAATTTGTCGCAGTGTCGACCATGGCCGGCATCATGGGCAGAGTCTCAGCATATACTGGTAAGAAGGTCACATGGGATGAGATGATGAACTCAGAGCTCAAACTGGGTCCGAAGGTATTTGAAATGGGACCGGTGGATGTATCGAAAACGGTACCGGTGCCAGGGGAATAAAGAATGAGGGTCCGGGCGGGGTACGCTTGATTGTGCCTGTGCCGGGCGAATAGATAATCACACCCCGGCAGATCTGCAGTGCAAAGTCAGATCTGCCGGGCAAACAGATACCTGATTGTATTATGGAATCAAGATCAAGACGCAGTTTTCTCAGGGGGACGGCAGCTGCAGGCGCGGCACTCTTTGCCGCCCCTTCAATTCTTTCCGGAAAGAGCCGTTCAGCAGCTGTTCCTGACGCGGATAAACCGTTCAGGCTGGCCTATGCTCCCTCGATCGGGATGTTCCGTGAGCTGTGCGGAAGTGAAGACCCTCTCGACAATATCCAGTTCCTGGCTGATAAGGGATTCAGGGCGCTGTTTGACAACGGTTTTCCCGGCCGTCCGGTGGAAGAGCAGGAAAGGATATCAACAAAAATCCAGAAAATGGGATTGATGATGGGTCCATGGGTGCTGCATGCCGACTTCGGAAACACTTCGTTTGTGATGCCACACCGCGATGTGCGTGACTTCCTGACAACAAAGATGGAAGAGGGCATTGAGGTGGCCAGGCGTACCGGTTTCAAGACAGCGCTGGTGGTTCCCGGCAGGTATGATGAACGGCTGCACCCTGACATCCAGCTTGCAAATGTAATTGATAATCTCAGGTACTGTGCCGACCTGGTAGGCCCCGAAGGAATGACACTTGTGCTAGAACCGCTGAACACGCTGCATGATCATCCGGGCCTCTGGCTGACGCGCATGCCGCAGGCATACCAGGTGTGCAGGGCGGTGGGCAGCCCGGCAGTTAAAATAGTTGAAGACATGTACCATCAGCAGATCACTGAGGGGAATCTGATTCCGAATATCGAAGCCTGCTGGGATGAGATAAATGCATTCCATGTCGGAGACAATCCGGGCCGCAATGAGCCTACAACGGGGGAGATCAACTACAAGAACATTTTCAGTTACCTGCTCTCACGTGATTATCAGGGTGTGATCTGCATGGAACACGGCCGCAGTGTAAGGGGCCCTGAAGGTGCCCGCCGGGTGATAGAGGCATACCGTGAGTGTGACCCGTTCTGATTGAGTAAGGGAAACTGCACTACATCATTTGACAAGGGACAGGACAGGTATCAGCGATAAGTGGATCAGGGCATCCATTATCGGCACCATATGGGCTGCTGCCGAGATCGTTCTCGGCAGTTTCCTGCATAACCTTCGTGTTCCGTTCAGCGGTAACATGCTTACCGCAATAGCCCTTGTCATACTCATTGCGGTCAGTTACCGCTGGCGCCAGCATGGTCTCTACTGGCGTGCCGGGCTGATATGCGCCCTCATGAAGGCAATGTCGCCCAGCGCAATCATCTTCGGGCCGATGATTGCTATCATCATGGAATCGGTTCTCCTTGAGGTCTCTGTCAGGCTTCTTGGCCGCACTTACCTGGGTTTTATTGTCGGTTCAATGCTTGCCATGTCATGGAACCTGTTCCAGAAGGTGTTCAATATGATCATTTTCTACGGGGGCAATCTCGTGGAGATATATTCAGGCATAACTGCCTGGGCTGAGAAGCAGCTGAGTCTGAATTTCAACGCCTTCTGGGCCCCGCTGGTACTGTTGCTTTCAATCTATGCCCTTTTCGGGGCTGTCACCGCTGTCGCGGGAATCATAACCGGACGCCGGATAGCGTCCCTTCCGCCTGAGGAGTCGCTCCCCGAGCCGGCTGTGATCCGCGCACAGGAGAAGAAGAAAAAAAATTCGTTTGACTATTCGCTTCCATGGCTGGCGGCAGACATTCTGTTGGTTGCCGCGATGCTCGTGGCAGTGAGCGCCCTATCATGGGTATGGTGGGTCATAGTTGTGATTCCGGGTGTTTCCGTAATGGCCATGAGGTACAAGAGGGCGATGCGACAGCTGTCGAAGCCCGGCTTCTGGGTCACCTTCGTGGTTATCACCATGCTTTCAGCCCTGGTCTTCACCGCAATCAGCCATGAAAAAAACAGCCTCCGGGAGGCAGTGCTTATTGGTATCCAGATGAACTTCCGGGCTGTGATAATAATTGTAGGCTTTTCAGCGCTGGGCACGGAGCTTTACAACCCGAAAATCCGCACTCTGTTCAGCCGCACACGCTTCAGGCAACTTCCCCTGGCCCTCGAATTGTCAGCCGCCAGCCTGCCAACAATGATCGCTGACATGCCTGACCTGAAGACGGCGGTAAAGACACCGGTTTCCATTCTCAACCGGATGATAACACGTGTCGAAAGGAGGCTGAATGAGGTCAGAAAGGAGCAGGAGGAGGAAAGGAAGGTCTTTATTATAACCGGCGCCATCGGCGAAGGAAAGACGGCCTGGCTGGTCAAACTGACGGGGCTGCTCAGGGAAAGAGGTGTCATGACGGGTGGCATCCTCGCATTGCGAATCATGGAGGAGGGGAAGACTACAGGTTATGATATAACAGATATCCGGACCGGCGACAGGACTCCCTTCCTGAGGCAGACAGGTGATGCTGAGACGGGAGTGGAACGCTTCACAATGGATGAGGCCGGGCACAGAGCCGGACAAAGGGCTCTTGACCCCGCATTGAACAGGTCTGTGGATGTTGTTATTGTGGATGAGGCAGGGCCGCTTGAACTGAGAGGAGAGGGATGGAGCGAAAGGATCACCGGGATTCTTAATGAAACCAGGGCAATAATTATCCTTGCGGTCAGAAAAAATCTCATTCAGGATGTTACTGAAACATTCGGGATAAGCCCGACAGGGATAACGGATGTGGCAAACGGGGATGTCGTCCGCTTCGCGGATGAGATTACCGCGTTGACAATAAAACGGTGATGCAATGAAAGAGGTACTGGAAAAAGTAAGAAAGGAGCTCAGGGAAGCTTCAGATGAAAAGACCCGTCAGACCGGTTTGCGGTATTTTAAAGAAGAAGTGAACCTTTACGGAATAAGATCCAAAACTGTCTCTGAGATCGCAAGAACGAATTATGCCCTGATAAGGAAAGCCGGCAAGGATGAAATTCTCTTGCTGTGCGATTCACTGTGGAAATCAGGCATGATGGAGGAGTCGTTCGTGGCATGTGTATGGTCGGAGAAGATGGCATCGGAGTTTGTATCTGCTGATTTTGCCATCCTTGAGAAGTGGGTTCACAATTATGTCAGTAACTGGGCATCCTGCGACACGCTGTGCAATCACACGGTTGGCGATTTCATCCAGAAATACCCGGAATACCTCGCAGAGCTTAAAAAGTGGGCAAGGTCAGAAAACCGATGGGTAAAAAGGGCTTCCGCTGTTTCACTTATAATACCGGCCCGGAAGGGGAAATTTCTTGATGACATCTTTGAGATTGCCGGTATTCTGCTCCTTGACAGGGATGACATGGTGCAGAAGGGATACGGCTGGATACTGAAGGCTGCCAGCCAGGCGCATCAGGAAGAGGTATTCAACTATGTGATGCAGCATAAGGCAGTTATGCCACGTACGGCACTGAGGTATGCCATTGAGAAGATGCCTCCCGCGCTCCGGACAATGGCCATGGAAAAAAATAAGTGAAGACAGGCGATAATCAGAATCTTGTTCTGAACCAACGGTCATTCCTCATCATGCATATGTAGTTATAAGTCAGGAATTGGCAAACCCTAATGTACAGCATAAGTGTAAACACAGCTAAATGGAATGTTGGTGACGGATACTCCATTAACTATAATGAATTTAACTCCTTTGACTTGATTGTTCAGAAACCTAAAATGTAATGGATTTTTCATATCAGAGATGGCTTCATTATTAAAGTAGATTGTAGGATTATTCTGATAATAGGAATCATCTGAGATTTCATTCTCTTTTGGGGAGTAATCTCCTATTTCAGTTCTGAAAATATTGACAAACCTGCCGTGAAAACTATGGTTATCTGAAATTTTGGTTATGGAAGTTTGATCCAATTTGTTTATGAGGTCCTTGTTTTTGGTGGTTACAAAGACAACACCACCAAGAGCAGCTTCTCCATATTGAGTGAATCCCTGGGTCCCATTCAGAAATGTTACGGATGAGATTTCATAAGCCGGAAGGTTGGCAATCAAATCATAGGACGATGTCCACGCCCGTTCTGACCACAATGGGGAATCATCCAAAATAATAAGGGCAGGAGTTAGTGTGAGAGATCTTGCAGATCTAAAATAGACGAGCTTCTTTTTTGTATCAACCTTGTAGGGATTCATCCTAAAGAGGACATCTTCAAAATTTGCGCTGGACCTGAATTCTTCATTGTTTAAAGTAAATGTCGAGGTGTTCATGTATTGCATTTGATACTTATTAGGTTCAATCTTAGGCGTAACACGTTCGGCGGTTATTGTAACAGCCTCAATCGATATAGCCGTATCCAATACAAGAGTTCCTGAATTCGAAAGATTGTCAAAGGCGGGATAATTATTGACATCGGGGTTAGATTTTGTTTGTGATTTTAGTTCTTTCATGTATTCAGGGCTTTCAGCAAAGTCAACTGAAATGGAAGAATTTCGTGAAAGCTTATCATCAGGAAGGACTAAAATTTGTCTGACATAGGAATCGAGTGTATCAAGAGGAACAATCAACTCGTTACTTTTGAGGTTGAATTTGTAAATATTAGATCCTTCGACCGTAAGAAGCTTTAGTTTTCCGAAACCTTTATTATTGTTCGCTTTACGGTTAATAGTCAAATTATCGAAGTTTTGATATTCCAAGGTTATTCCGGAAACATTTTTACCATGTGATCGCCGGGGTTTCATTAGCATTAAAATCTTATCAGCTTCCTCTATATCAAGGTTATTCAAACCAAAATAACTTGGGGCTGCCGGCAGATTGTGATCTGTACCAGCCAGAAATACATCTTCAATACTGGCAGGGATATCCCCCTGCATTAGTCCTAATGCTGAATCTATTACGGCGATTGATAAAAAGGAGTATGGACATTGCGTTTCGCTGGCACTTAAAATTAGGTCGAAGTCAACCCAGCTGCCAGTAGTATATTCCTGTCTCAGATTTGTAATTTTGGGAAGTAATTTCCTATGCCAGTTAATTAATACAGGTCTCTCACAAACTATTTTTGATTTTTCATCATAAATTCTTATGAATGAGATGCCTTTGGGAAAAGATTGGGTCTTAATAATGAAGTGACAGATTGAATCAAACTGAAATTCAGATGAAAATACTGTAAAATCATTCATAACCACTCTAAGGAAATAGGTAGAGTCTCGTACACCTTTGCCCTGAATTAAAATTTTAACCAGGTTTGTATCGAGATATTCTGCCTTTAATGAAATGCCAGCCTCCGTGGGTGGGTTTAAGGGGAATCTGATATCACTCAGACTAGGTTCCCTGACCTTTACATAATATGATCTGCCCTGTTCTGCTGTCAGCTCAAAGACCCCGTTTCCCTTTATCCCTGATTTGAAGTCAAATAGCTTTGTGTCATCCTCATAGAGCTCACCTGAAAATTCATAAAGAGATCCCTGGAAATAATGTCCGAAATAAGCAACTCTTTGTTTGATCCCGCTGATAAGTGTACCTCCTTCAGGAAGGAATTCCAATTCAAAAGTCCTACTATTATATTTTTCTTCCGACCCGGGAGGTATTGAGGAATCTTTTGTGATAAAGACCTGACGTTTGAAAGCGTAATCAGCACTGAAATTCATCATTTCACTTGTAAAACCAACTATGTAGTGAAGTCCGAATAATTCTGAACTCTTGAATTTCAGCCAGCCTGAGGCAGTGGAGTTTTCAATTCTGAATCTCGCGCTATCTATAGATTGTCCGTTTTTATCAATTAACAGGACAAATAAGGACCTGCTTTTTGTTTCAATTCTACCAGATTCACGGTCCCTTATGTATGCATGAAATCTAATTGTATCTCCGGATGAATAAATATTCCTGTCAATATGAAGAAACAATTGATCATGAGGTGTATAGTCATTTGCCTGAGGTCCTTCATTAATGTAAAAAGAAAATCCGGAAATTATCAGCCAAATGAAACACACGATTAAACTAGTGTTATGTTAATTGTAAATTAACGGATATAATCTTTTTAATTTCACTCTTGCCTGTTTGTTTGTGAACTGCCAATTTATTTTACTTTTTTTGTTATTCCGGCTTATTTCCCATGCCTCTACTTCCTCTTTTATTTTATCCATGGTGGAAATATGTCGGTTTAAACATTGTCCGTTTAATACATGCAACTCTATCTAAGCCATATTAAGCCAGCTACCATGTTTGGGTGTATATACAAATTCAAATCTGTCCCATAACCTTTTGGCTTCTTCCGGTCTGAATGTTTCGTATAAAGCTGATGCTCCGTGAGTATTATAATTATCCATTACTAATGTTATCCGTTTTGAATTGGGGTAATGCACATCTGCAATTTCCTTTATGAACATTGCCCATTCTTTCCTGGTTTTAAATTCAGTGACTTCAACAAAACGTTTCCCTTTCAGTGGTTCATTTGCCATGAATATATTTACTACACCGTTACGTATGTACTCATAATCTACCCTTGCCTCCCGACCTGGTTTCATTCCAATCGGGAGTTGTGCTTCTTCTATTAACTGCTTTGGTGACTCATCCATGCAAACAACAGGATAATCTTTATCATGAGGTCTTTTATAAACATCCAGTACTCGTTCCATATTTGCCACAAACTCACTACTTTGTTCCGGAGGAATAACCCAGCCTTTTATCTTCCAAGGCTTAAGTTCGTTTTTTTTAGTACGCTTCTCACTGTCACGTGAGAAATGCTCTCTACATATTTTAATTCTACCATCTTGTCCGCCAATAATCTCAAGGACCATTTTGAATATCCTTTTGGTGGCTCACTACAACACAGAGTTACCAACTTGGCTTCTATATCTCCATCAGTTTTTCTATCATAAATCCGGCTGGTTGGTCGCCTCTCAAGACTCGCATCCAGACCCTCTTCAATAAATTTCTTTTTAACCCTGTCTATTGTACGCATGCCAACCTTAAGAACTTTGCTCACTTGCTCATTGGTTACTTTTTGGGAATACTTGCCCTCATCACAATTTAATAGAATGTAGGCAGTCCGGAATGTCTGTGAAGTATGTGATCCTTTATTGATTATGCTCATCAGTTCTTCTACTTCGTTTTTTGTCAGTTTAATCTGGTACCTTATCATTTGCATATTTTTCACAAATATACAAATTAATATCAATATTACGTCATATTATATTTAACATAACACTAGAATAAAAATAAGTAACAAAAAAACTAAAGCCTTCTGAATCTTCTTTATATGAGAAACATCAATTTTTGATCTCAGCACCTCAATCATTGTAATCGAATATGTTTAATTAATGATAAAGTACCAATCTAAGCTTCATTATTTGAAGAGTGCTTATCAAATGTAGCATATTTGAGTGAACCACCAAATATTTTTCAATTTAAATTGCCATTTATTTTGAGAAATATACCTAAAATGATTCCCGGGTTTCGATATTTATTTTTCGATCCATTCAGCCACGGAAAGAATGGTTCCGTAACTTTTCAGGGTTGCAAGTGTTGATGCATGGACATCAGCTGCTGCGACCTCCCGGTTACCGAAATTAAGGTTGCGAGTGGCGCAGGCATCATGAAGCAGTATCACGTGGTAGCCGTAGTCATGTGCTGCCCTCACAGCGGCTTCCACGCACATCTGGGTCTGCATCCCGCAGATCACTAAAGCGTCTATAGCAAGGCTGTCAATATACTCCTTCAATCCTGTCCCCAGAAAGCTGTTCACCTCCTCCTTGACAAATATCTTTTCTCCCGGCTGTGGAGCGACAAGTTCATTTATTTCCATGCCCGTTGCAGCCTTGTGCTGAATGAAGATCACAGGGTTACCGGATGCACGGGCTTCCCTGATCGCAACGGCAGCCTTTTCTGCCACTTTTTCAGGTTCAACAAGTTCAGACCTTCCACCCGGGAAATAAAAGTTCTGAACATCAATTACAAGGAGTGCATAATCCTTCTGTGCTGTGGCATAGTGAAATGCCGCAAGGAGTGCGATTGTAAGAATGAATCTCTTCATGATTTCCGGGTTGTTAATAGACCAAAATTAGTAGCTTTAGCCGAACTTTTTGACTTGTATTGTATGAAACTCTCCAAAATCCCCCTGCTTGGCAGGGTAGTAATCGCCATTATCCTTGGAATTATCGTCGGGCTGTTTGCCCCTGTCTGGTTTGCCCGGATTTTTGCAACATTCAACTCGCTGTTCGGCAATTTCCTGTCATTCATTATTCCGCTACTTATCGTCGGGCTCATTACCCCAGCCATTGGTGAATTGGGGAAGGGGGCCGGAAAATTGCTGGCTCTTACGGCGCTGATTGCTTATATCTCGACCCTGTTCTCCGGCTTCTTCACCTTTTTATCGTGCCAGACTATCTTTCCTCACATTCTTTCGGGAGGAATAGATACCGGTGCTCTGACCGGAGTGGAGGAGATCAAAATTGACCCGTTCTTTACAATCGGGATGGCGCCTGTGATGGATGTGATGACAGCACTCATCCTTTCATTCTGCATTGGCCTTGGCATCACTTTCCTGAAAGGCGATACCCTGCAGAAATCGTTCCTGGAATTCAGGGAGATAATAACAATGATTATCAAAAATATTATAATCCCGTTTCTGCCACTCTACATTTTCGGAATGTTCCTATCCATGTCAGTTTCGGGCCAGGTTTACTCAGTAATAGTTCTGTTCCTGAAGGTTATACTTGTAATCTTCATTCTTCACGTATTGCTGCTTATAATACAGTTTCTGGTTGCGGGAGCAATATCGGGGCGGAACCCCATGAAAGCGCTCAAGGGGATGTTACCGGCATATGCCACAGCGCTGGGTACCTCTTCGTCGGCAGCAACAATTCCAGTCACACTTCAGTGTGCAATAAACAATAAAGTCAATCCGGCAATTGCCTCGTTCACTGTTCCCCTGTGTGCCACAATACACCTGGCCGGAAGTACCATGAAAATTACGGGATTCGCCCTGGCGATTCAATACTTTTTCGGGATTCAGATTGATATAGCCGCATTCATCGGTTTTATCTTCATGCTTGGAATAATTATGATTGCTGCTCCCGGCGTGCCGGGAGGCGCCATCATGGCGGCTGTCGGGATTCTGCAGAGCATACTTGGCTTCAATGAGCAGATGATAGGACTGATGATAACGCTTTACATTGCGATTGACAGTTTCGGTACGGCATGCAATGTGACCGGTGATGGTGCAATAGCCCTTATAATGGATAAAATATCAAGGAAAAAACCATCAGTTGCCTGACTTGATTGACAGTGAAAATCAGAAGATCGGTTCCTTCGCAACTTAGCCGATAAAAGATTGTTATTTCTTCAGAAACAAAAACAGCTTAGACCGGATGAGGATTTTCAGAAATATGGCACTGGCGGTTTTTACCGCAATTTTACTTTCATCATGCAGTAACCTCAGAAGTGAGAGAGACAAACCATACGTTGTACTGGTCTCCCTGGATGCCTTTCGCTGGGATTATGACTCGATTCATAGTACTCCGGTGCTTGATGACATCGCCCGTAAAGGGGTGACAGCCACCAGGTTGATACCGTCATTTCCGACAAAGACATTCCCGAACCATTATACAATTGCCACCGGACTTTACCCTGATCATCACGGACTGGTGAACAACAGCTTCTATGCACCTGATCTTGACCTTGTCTACAGGATCGGTGACCGCGCCATGGTATCAAACGGAGCCTTTTACGGTGGCGAACCGGTGTGGGTCACTGCCAGGAAGCAAGGGATGAAGTCTGCCTCGTTCTACTGGGTGGGTTCCGAGGCGCCGGTACAGGGGATTCAACCGGATTACTGGAAACCGTATGATGAGGAGGTACCCTTCGGTGACCGTATTGACACCGTACTGAAGTGGCTATCCCTGCCCAAAAACCAAAGGCCGCACCTGGTGACCCTATATTTCGAGGAGCCGGACGCTGTAAGTCACGGTTACGGCCCTCTTTCGCCGGAAACTGGAGCAATGGTCATGAGCCTCGACAGCCTCCTTGGTGTTCTCCGCACCGGTCTGGCAAAACTGCCCGATGCAGCTGACATCAACCTCATTGTCCTTTCCGATCACGGAATGACAGAGGTTGATGAGTCGCGCTACAACTACATCTTTGATACCCTTCCCCAGAGGATGGTGAAGAGGATCTACGGCGGAAATCCTGTCTGGGCCGTAGAGCCGGCCGAAGGGAAGCCAGACAGTGTGCTTCTCCTGCTTAATATGCAGAAGGGGATGAAAGCCTGGAAAAAGGAGGACCTGCCAGCCCATATGCATTACGGAACTCACCTGCGGATTCCTGAGATAGTCCTGGTTGCCGATCCCGGCTGGACTGCAGGCATAAGGCCTGAGCCAAGAGGCGATACCAGGGGTGATCACGGCTATGACTGGCAGTGCCGTGACATGCACTCGATCTTCTATGCTGAGGGACCTGCCTTTAAGAAGGGCTTCAGCGTTGACACGCTGTATAATGTTGATATATATAACATTGTGACAGGTGCCCTTGGCCTGGTCCCGGCTCCCAACGACGGCAATCCGGAGCGGATAGTGCCATTGTTCAATCGACGAAGGTCTCCTTTATGATGGCTTTGACCTCTTTTATTTCCGATTTGGAGAGCTTTCCGAGATCTTTCAGAATTCTTTGTTTATCGATGGTTCTGATCTGATCAAGTACAATCCATCCGGCTTTATTGTCATGTTGAATTTCAGCCCGGGTAGGATAGTTTTTTGAACTTGTTGTTATTGGCGCTATTACAACAGTCCTTAAATGGTCATTCATCTCGTCAGGTGAAATTACAACACATGGCCTGGTTTTCTTAATCTCACTACCGTTAGTCTGCTCCAGGTTGACCAGGATTATCTGGTATTGTCTTATTTCCATTCTTCAGGTAGTATCTGATCAGAATGTAATAGGATTCAAGTATTAAAAAGTAGTATCAGTTCCGAATAGACCAGGGTTGTAGTCCAATTGCCCGGATTCCGGGGAGTCAGCCTGATCCTTTCAGCCTCTCCCGGCCAACTCACCGGCTAGGGATGCGCAGTTTACATAGCCAGGTACCTGATTGCTCCGGGCCATTAATGATTTGAAAAAATAAATATACAAATTACACTAATGTGATATAAAAAGTGTATTTTTGCAACTGGTATATAATTGAAAAATATTCGATGACGGCAAGGAAGGATAAATATGCGGCAAAGACCATGGAAGTCTTCAGGCAGTACGGCCTCCATATTTCAATAGATGAGCTTGCTGATAAATCAGGAGTCACAAAAAAGACTCTATACAATCACTTTGAATCAAAGGAAGGCCTCCTGAAATTCTGCCTGCAGACTTTCGTCCATGATCTGGAGAAAAAGATTTCCATAATGTATTCTGAAGATGTCAATGCAATTGAGGGGTTCAAGTCAGGCATCTGCGGAATGGGGGAGGTCTTTCATTCACTGAGTCCGGTCTTTTTTGATGACCTGAGAAAGATGTTCCCCGAACTCTCAGGCACACAGCACAAAGCCGGATTTGGGTCTTTTCTCGAAGGCATGAAGAGAAACCTGGAAAAGGGGAAAAAGGAAAAGCTGTACAGGCAGGAAATTAATGTTGAAATGATCAGCAGATTCTTCATAAGCTCTGTTGTAAGCTTCTTTATCAGCAGTGTCCTGACCCGCAGTGAATATTCGGCGAGAGACTATTTCAGATCCGTAATAGACTATCACCTTCATGCGGTTGTCACCCCGAAGGGGAAAAGACTGCTTGATAAGGAAAATTTAACCACAAAATATTCTGAGAAATAATGAATAGAGCCAGAACTATTTTAATTGCAGTAATCACCTGCATCAGCGTGAATATAAGCGCACAGCAGGTTTACGATCTACAGAGCTGCCTGAAATTTGCACTGGAGAACAATCATAATATCCGCAAGGCTCAGTTCGACAAAGAGAAATCGGCTGAGGCCAGGCATGAGATCCTTGGTGCATTGTTGCCGCAGATATCAGGCACCGGCAACCTGAATTACAACATTCAGAAATCGAGGTTTATAATGCCGAATTTCATAAATGAATTCCTTCCTCCGAACATGCAGGATCCCAATGCGGCCAAATATATGACCATTGAAATGGGAACCAACTTTTCAGCCGGAATAGGGGCTGCCCTGAACCAGCAGATATTTAACCTCTCACTGTTCAATGCGGTGGATATCGCCAGAACGGCCGAAGAGCTGACATCACTGGCTGCCGACGCTAAGGAGGAAGATGTTATCAGCCAGACTGCCAGCCTGTTCTATGCTGTTCAGGCGACGGAATACGCTGCCGGAATGTTTGGCCGGAGCATCGAAATCATTGACTCTGTCCTGACTTCGATGGAAACAAGTTACGCCAGCGGGCTGATAAGGAAAGTTGACCTTGACAGGTTAAAGGTCACGAGGACGAACATGGCCACACAGAGGGCATCGGTTCTCAATGCCGTGGAAGTGCAGAAAAACCTGCTGAAGCTGCAGATGGGGATGGATATGTCAGGCCGGATTGACATCGAGAAGATCAATCTTGAAGCATTTGAGAACCAGGCAAAACCCGGGAACCAGCAGAATTTCGATCCCAACCTTCAAACTTCGTACAAAATGCTGGCCCGTCAGCATAACCTCCGGCTGCTTCAAAAAAAGGCAGCCATTTATGAAAATTATCCTGTTTTAACGGCGATGATAAACTATAATTACAACGGGGTATCCGATGAGTTTTTCAGGGGTGAAACCAATTACTGGTACGGATCGTCAATGGCAGGCCTGAACCTGCGCATCCCTATTTTCGGAGGGCTTTCGAGAAGCTCGAAGATAAAACAGGCTGACTTTGAAATCCGCAAAATCAAGGAAGACGGAGTCATTCTTGAACAGTCGCTCAACATGGCCTATGAGAATGCGTTGCTAAGGCTTGAAGACAGCCGTAGTGCCATCCAGGTTCAGAAGGGAAATATGGCTCTTGCGGAAGAGGTGTACCGCATCACGGAAAAGAACTATTCGCAGGGCATCGCTTCGATGTCAGACGTACTGAATTCAAACTCTTCGCTGGTACAGGCTCAGATGAGCTACGCAGATGCCCTCAACAATTTCATGAAGGCTTACGTGGAGCTTCATAAGGCCGGCGGTACCATCAGGGAGCTTGTCAGGTAATTCACCAAACAGAAAGGATTAGGAAAATCAAATAATACAGACAACGCGGAACCGGGAGTCCTGACAGGGCAACCAGGAGAGGCAAAATCTTCAAAGTCATGAAAAAATTATTATCAATTCTCGCAGTGATAGGTCTGATAGCGGTAATAGTATTAGTACTGGTGCTCAACAAAAAGCGCAGTTTCGAAAGAACGCAGATTGCCTCGGAGGCATCGGCAGGTGTGACCGTAGGGATAGATGTGGTGAAAGAAGAGCAGGCAAACATGAGCTTTTCATCCAATGGTTCTCTCGAACCGGTCCGCGAGCTATCATTTGTTTCCGATGTATCGGGAAGGGTGCTTGAGGTTTATGCCGATGAGGGAACCAGGGTCAGCAAAGGCCAGCTGTTGGTTCAGGTTGATGAGGAGATGCTGAAAGCTGATTTTACCGCCAGCGAGGCAGCATATAATGCCCTGAAAGCAGACCTCGAGCGGTTTACCAATGCAAACAAGAGCGGCGGGGTGACCGATCAGCAGCTTGAAACCATAAGGACACAGTTCATTGCTGCAGAAAGCAGGTATATCAGCAGCAGGCGCCGTCTTGCCGATGCCAGGATCAAATCGCCCATTTCAGGGACAATTATCAGGCGGTATTTAGAGGTAGGAGCCTATCTCAATCCGGGTGCGAGACTGTTCGACATTATCGATGACTCTCAGCTCAAAGCATGGTGCAATGTCACGGAACGACAGGTGCTCCTCCTTAAGAAGGGACAGGATGTAAGGATTAAATGCGATGCATTTCCCGGAGAGGAATACCCCGGGACAATCACATATGTCGGATCAAAGGCAGACAGGTCACTAAATTATCCGGTTGAAATATCTGTTTCAGGCCGTGACAAGAAGGAGCTGAAAGCCGGAATGTATGTAACTGCAAACTTTGATATCGAGGCTGTTCAGAAAGTAATTATGATCCCCAGGAGTGCTATCACAGGGAGTGTTAAAAATGCGAAGGTTTATACTGTCAATAACGGCAGGGCTTCTGAAAAGGAAGTGACAGTTGGTTCCATGGCAGGTAATAACGTGGAGATAATCAGCGGACTCCAGGCCGGTGACAGCATAGTGGTTTCAGGACTTATCAACGTATCGGACGGGGTGATGGTAAAGAACAAAACAGACCGGTAAACTGCCGTTCCTGAAAGAGTAACGTTCTGACATGACTAAATGAATCACAGATGAAAATATCAGAAATATCAATAAAGCGGCCGATATACGTAATTGTGCTGTTTGCGGCGCTTTCAATCCTCGGCTATATCAGCTACAGTAGCCTGAGCGCCGAACTGATGCCGAAATTTACTCCCCCGGTTATTAATGTCCAGATCCTTTACCCGGGCGCATCACCCACTGAGGTGGAGAATTCTGTCACCCGCAAGGTCGAGGATGCTCTCTCGAGCATGGAGGGCATTGACAAGATACAGTCATATTCGTATGAGAGCATGTCAATGCTGTTTGTCACGTTCAAATATGGTACTGACATAGACAAGTCGATAACCGATGCCCAGAACTATATCGACGCAAAAAGATCGCAGCTGCCGGTTTCTGTTTTGTCTCCGGTAATTTCCAAGGTGACTGTTGATGACAAGGCAATAATAATTCTCTCAGCAACCTCGGATCTTGAAGCGACGCAGTTTTTTGACCTGATGGACAAGCGGATTATCCCGCAACTATCCGGTATAAAAGGCGTTTCGAAAGGGACACTTATCGGAGGATTGCAGAGGGAGATACAGGTAAACCTCGATGCTACCCGGATGCGGGCTCTTGGTGTCACACCTGCCCAGATACAGGGAGTTATAAGATCTTCGAACCTTGATTTCCCGACAGGCAGCATCCGGAATCCGGAGACCCAGACAGCGGTTCGCCTTTCAGGCAGATTTGCAAGCGTTGACGAAATCAGGAATCTTGTGGTTATGACGACTCCGACAGGAGCACAGATAAGGTTACAGGATATAGCGGAAATCACCGATGCAATCAAGGATCCCTCCAGCCTCGCCAGGGTGAACGGGGAAGATGCAATACTTATCAATATCTACAAGCAATCTGATGCCAATGCCGTGGATGTAAGCGATAATATCCGCAAAACAATTGCATCACTCGAAGATGAGTTTTCTGAGAACGGTCTTAAAATGGAGATTGCACAGGACTCTACCGACTTCACCCGTGAGTCTATCTCCTCGGTTCTGAAAGACCTGCTTCTTGCGGTATTGCTGGTCTCACTTGTAATGCTGCTGTTCCTGCACAATTTCAGGAATGCAATAGTTGTGATGATTGTCGTGCCGGTGTCACTGATTTCGACATTCATCGGGATGAGCCTGTTCAATTTCTCGCTTAACCTGATGTCACTGCTTGGCCTCTCGCTTGTTATCGGGGTGCTTGTCGATGATGCAATCGTGGTGATTGAGAACGTGTACCGTCATATAGAGATGGGTAAAAACCGGGTACGGGCTACATGGGATGCAATCAGGGAAATAGGTTTTACAATTATTTCAATTACAATAGTTCTTGTAATCGTTTTCCTGCCGATTGCACTGACGAGTACTCTTGTTTCTGACATCCTGAGGCAGTTCTGCGGCGTGATAATATTCTCGATACTCATCAGTCTTCTTGCCGCTCTTACACTTGTGCCCCTCCTTACTTCCCGGTACGGGAATTTACAGGTGCTGACAGGTAAAAACCTGTATCAGAAGCTCCTGATGTGGTTTGAAAAGCAGATCGAGGCATTCGGACAATGGGTTTCGGGATTATTGAAGTGGGCGCTTTTTCACAAGAGATGGCTTGCACTGATCATTCTTGCAATTACGGTTGCGGTGTTTTCCCTTTTTCCGCTGGGCTTCATCGGGTTTGAGTTCCTGCCTGAAGTAGACAGGGGTGAGTTCATAGTTCAGCTTGAGATGCCGAAAGACATATCACTCGAAGAATCGAATGCCCTTGTCCGTAAGGCCGAAGACTGGTTCCGGGTGAAACCCGAAGTGACCAAGGTTGTAACGATGGTAGGTCTCACGAGCGACAACACCCAGAGTACACAGGGAACGCCGTATCAGGCGGAGCTTAATGTGAAGCTTGTGCCGGCCAGGCAGCGTGAGGAAAATACCAAACTGTACATAGCAAAAGTCAAGAAACCGCTGTCTGATTACCTTGTTGACGCGAAAGTAAAGATCTTCAGTGTTGCCGTGACGGGGCAGGCTGCGAAGGCGGCGGTAGAATACGTTATCACCGGCAACAATGCCGACTCTGTAATGATCTTCGCCGACCAGGCCCTTGAGGTGATGCGGTCAATACCTGGCACAATGCAGCAGGAGCTGTCAGTGGAAAGAGGAACGCCCGAAATAAATGTCTCCGTTGACCGCGACAAGATGTCGGCACTCGGACTGACGCTTGACAATGTAGGTTTTACAATGCAGATGACCTACCAGGGAAACAACTCACTCAAGTATACCGAGAACAATTACGAATATGACATCAATATCAGGGCTGACAAGGCATACCGTGAGCAGGTGGAGGATGTCAGCAACCTTACCTTCATGAACAGCAGGGGAGAGGCAATCCGCCTGTCGCAGTTTGCCGATATCAGTCTGGGAACCGGTCCGAGCCGGCTTGAGAGATTCAACCGGAACAGTTCAGTCACCATCCGTACACAGGTTCTCGGAGCAACTGCCGGAGATGTATCACAGGAATTCCGTGACCGGATAGACAGTATGAAAAAACCGCAGGGGACCAAACTGGTTGTAACAGGTGATATGCAGTCGATGAGTGATTCTATGACAGTCTTGACCGGGGCCCTTCTCCTGTCCATCATACTTATTTACCTGTCCCTGGTTGTGCTGTACAATAACTGGACGGATCCGTTTGCAGTTCTGTTTTCAATCCCGCTTGCCATCCTCGGGGCTATCCTGGCGCTTGCCATGACGAACACTGCACTCAGTGTTTACGGTATGCTGGGACTTGTCATGCTTATCGGCCTCGTCGGGAAGAATGCAATTCTGCTTGTCGACTTTGCCAATGATGCGATAAAGGAAGGAAAGGAGATCAACGACGCCCTAATCCAGGCAGTGCGTATCCGTACCCGCCCGATCCTCATGACAGCGCTTTCTACTATTATCGGGATGCTTCCGGTTGCACTCTCAAAAGGATCAGGGGCTGAACTGAGGAACGGCCTGGCATGGGTTATAATCGGAGGGATGCTGTTATCAACATTCCTGACCCTGATTGTGGTGCCTGTAATGTACAAGATCCTCCATTCCGGTAAAGGCCGGAAAGGCTACAGGCAGAAGCTTGATATTGAAAAGCTGATGGTGGAATAGTAACTGCGGGGAGGCTGGCTGGCGCTGGTTTAGTTGTTGTCAGGTGACCACCCCGGGCCGGGTTGCTTCATCACTGACCGGCACACCGGAGCGGATCTCAGTTCCCTCCAGGTGACCGGTGATCGACGAAATCAATATTTCTGCGGATCTTTTCAAAGCCTGTACGCTTTACAGGTGATGATCTGAAGATTCTTTTAAACTCATCGGGGGTGAGGTTGTGCCACTCTTTTCTTGTCAGGGAGGTGACGGGGAAATCAGGGATCAGCTCCTTATCGGAATAGGGGATTGCTTTTTTGTTCCAGGGACACACCTCCTGGCACCGGTCACAGCCGAAGATTATCCTTTCTGTCTTCCCGCGGAATTCTTCAGGTATGTTGCCATCATGTTCTATGGTGAGGTAGGCAATGCAACGGCGGGCATTTATTGTCCGGTCTTCGCAGATGGCTCCGGTTGGGCAGGCGTCGATACAGAGTGTACAACCACCGCACCGGTCACGGGCTGAGGCATTGTCATATAGAAACTCTGCGGTTGTGACAATTTCGCCCAGGAAAAAGAAAGAGCCTATGTCTTTATTGATTATAAGACTGTGTTTGCCGCGCCATCCCAGTCCGGCGCGGATAGCCCATGCCTTTTCGGTAACAGGACCGGCATCGCAGAACACCCGGCATACCGAATCGGGCACCTCTTTTTTTATGATCTTCTGAACACGGGTCAGTTTTTCTTCTATTACCTGGTGGTAATCCTTAACCCGTGCATAGCGGCTGACGAAATAGTTTTCCTCACCGGCAGGGGATTCATTGCTGTAGTAGCGTATTCCGGCCACTATCACTGAGCGGGCTCCCTCGACCAGGGTGGTAATATCTCCCCTTTTATCGAGATTTCTTTCAAGGAATCTCATGGAGCCGTTTTTCCCGGCTGCAATCCACTCAGCGATGTGGCTGCTGTCTTCATGATGGGCTGCTGCCTGTGCAATGCCGTAAATATCAAAGCCTTCCATCCGCAGGCTTTCGCGGATTTTCCAGGTGAGGGCTATTTTGCGTGCATCGGTCACGGTACGTATTTCAGGGTGGTTTAATCTACACGTACCGATAAAGATACGATTTTTAAAGCAGTCCCAGTTCCAGTTTTGCCTCGTCGCTCAGCATGTTGCGGTCCCATGGCGGGGTGAACGTGAGCTTGAGGTCACAGTCTTTAACCCCTTTGATACCGGCAACTTTATAACTGACCTCTTCAACGAGATCCTCAGCCATAGGGCAGTTAGGGGCAGTGAGTGTCATGGTTATGTGTGCAATCTGGTCCTCGTCTACCCTGACCTCGTAGATGAGGCCGAGGTCATATATGTTCACCGGTATCTCGGGGTCATAGATGCTTTTGAGCACTCCTACTATCCGTGCTTCAGTCTCCTGTATCTCCTGCGTGTTCATTGGTGTTCCTGTTTTGCCTTGTATGCCAGGGCGTAGAGGCGCATCTGTTTCATCATGGCCAGCAGGCCGTTCGAACGGGTGGGGGAGAGATTCTCCCTCAGGCCGATCTTCTCGATGAAATATATGCTGGCGTCGACTATCTCTGCCGGGGTGCGTCCCGAAAAGACCCGCACCAGCAGCGCCACTATGCCCCTGGTGATCAGCGCATCGCTCTCGGCGGTGAAGGTGATGATGCCGTTTTCGAACGACGGGTAAAGCCACACCTTGCTCTGGCAGCCCTCTATCAGGTACTCCGGAGTCTTGTGTTTCTCATCGAACGGGCCAAGTGACCTGCCCAGGTCGATGAGATACTCATACCTCTCCATCCAGTCGCCGAACACGGCGAACTCCTCGATGATCTGATCCTGTATCTCGTTAATATTCATATAAAAATAATCATACAAACATTTCGGTCACCCTCCTTATGCCTTTTACCAGTGCTTCTACCTCATCTTCCGTGTTGTAGAAGGCAATCGAAGCCCTGATATTGCCGGTTATTCCGTACCGTTCCATCAGTGGCTGTGCGCAGTGAGTGCCCGTCCTGACTGCAATACCCATCTTGTCAAGAATCATGCCGGCGTCAAGCTGATGAATCGTACCGGGGAGGAAAGAGATCACCGAGACCTTGTGGGGTGCGGTGCCGTAGATCCGGATACCATCAATGGCTGACAATCCGGCAGTTGCAAGAGCCAGTAGGGACTGTTCCCTTTGGGCAACAGCCTCGCGGCCGAGTGCAGAGAGGTAGTCAAGAGCGGCAGCCAGTCCTATCGCGCCGGTGAAGTTTGTTGTGCCGGCCTCGAATTTAAACGGGAGTACGTTGTAAGTTGTCTTTTCAAATGTGACGTTTGCAACCATGTCTCCTCCGCCCTGGTATGGAGGAAGCTCGTTGAGCATGTCAGCTTTGCCGTAAAGCACCCCGATGCCGTTGGGGCCGTAAACCTTGTGACCGGAGAAAACATAGAAATCGCAGTCCAGGTCCGTTACGTCAACCAGGCCGTGCTGTATCCCCTGTGCACCGTCAACCAGCACGGGTATGCCATGCCGGTGAGCTTCAGCAACAATCTCCTTTACAGGATTGACGGTTCCGAGAACATTGGAGACATGCGTGACGGCAACAATCCGGGTCCTTTCGGTGAGCAGAGTCCGGTATGCTTCAATGTCCAGGACGCCCTCATCCGAGAACGGAATGATCTTTAGCTTTGCCCTCTTGCGTTCGCAGAGCATCTGCCAGGGAACGATGTTTGCATGGTGTTCCATGCCGCTGATCAGTATCTCATCACCCTCCCGGACATATCTCTCTCCGAACGAGAAAGCCACCGCATTGATTGAAGCCGTGGTGCCGGCGGTGAAGATGATCTCCTCCCTGGAACGGGCATTGATGAAGGCCCTGGCGGTCTCCCGGGCTGCTTCGTACCGTTCTGAGACCCTGTCGGAAAGGTAATGGACGCCACGGTGCACGTTGGCATTGGTTGTGCGGTAAAGCTCCTCCATCACGTTGATGACCTGCAGAGGTTTCTGTGTTGTGGCACCATTGTCAAGATATACCAGGGGCTTCCCGTGTGCCATCGTTGAGAGGATGGGGAAGTCTGCTCTTATCTCTTCTATGCTCTTTGCAAGCTGCATCAGTTCGTTCAGTTACACTGTATGGCGCAGGAGGCGCAGCGCGACAGTTCGCCGCGGAGACGCTGTAGCACGAGGTGGTCAATCCGGTCGCGCAGCGCTTCGATGGGGATGTTCTTAATGACATCATGCGCGAACCCGAACATCAGCATCAGTTTTGCCTCGCGTGCATCTATCCCGCGTGAGCGGAGGTAGAAGAGGGCATTTTGGTCAAGCTGGCCTACAGTTGCGCCATGGCTGCACTTCACGTCGTCAGCATAGATCTCAAGCTGTGGCTTGGTATCCATCCGGGCGGTGTCGGACATAATTATACTGTTGCTGCTCTGGAAGGCATTGGTCTTCTGGGCATCCTTATGCACCATGATGCGACCGTTAAAAGCGCCGGAAGCGTTTTCGTCAAGCACCCCCTTGAAGAGCTGGGTGCTGTTGCAGTTGGGTGCAGCGTGGTCAACCTTCACGAAGTTGGCAATGTGCTGGTGCTTGTCAGCGAGGAAGAGACCGTAGCTGTGAGTCTCCGCGTTCTCACCGTTGAGGCGGTGCCATGTTGCATTGCGCACCAGCCCGCCGTGCAGGGTTATATTGTTTGACGACGCGAAGCTGTCACGTTCCTGGTGGATGAAGGTGTGGGTGATCTTTCCCGAGTCATTGTGCTGGTTCTGCACCCTGATGATTTCGAAACGGGCATTACGGCCCACATAAACCTCGGTGACGGTGTTCGTCAGGTAGTGCTGCGGTGAGATTGCATGGTCACATACAAGCAGCGACATCTGGGCGCCATCCTCCACGACCACCAGGTTGCGGTCCTGAGCGAAAATATCCTGTGTGCTGTGAAGCAGGTTGACTATCTGTATGGGTTTTGTATTGACGGTATTCTTTGGCGCGTAAAGGAAGAGGCCGTCGGTTGCCAGCGCGGTGTTGAGCGGCACGAGGCCGTCGTTCTCATTCTGAGCATATTTGTTGTAATGCTTCTCCACCAGCGAGGGGAACTGCCTGGCAGCAGCCTTCATGCTGCCTACCCAGATCCCACCGGGGAGCATCGCCAGTCCTTCGTCACCCCGCGGGAAGAAGCCATTGAGCAGCACCATGTTCCATACATCGAGGTCTTCCACCTCGCAGTGGAACCTCTCTGCCTCCCTGAAATCTCCGGGTTTTGGGGAGAAGTACTGTTCGTACCTGTGGCCGAACGATTTTTCCAGGTTTGTATACTTGTAGGCCTCGTTCTTCCTGTCGGGAATGCCGAGGCGGAGGAACTCGCTGAAGGCTTCGGTGCGGTACCTGTTGTAGATCTCAGGCGAGTCCTTCAGAATTCCAGTCTCTCTCCCTTCCCAGAGCTCGGTGAGCCTGCCTGTCACTTCTGGTCTGTAGTCCATGTCTCTTCGCTGACGTCTGCTTCCTTCTTTATCCAGTCATATCCTCTCTCTTCAAGCGTGAGAGCCAGT